>JAESGC010000075.1_pt1 | contig 31895 bp, 24 predicted proteins | sample 9266221 | NCBI WGS metagenome assembly JAESGC01 (sample SAMN14515568, study PRJNA621660) | algae metagenome | isolation source: Trichormus sp. ATA11-4-KO1 and co-occurring heterotrophs from soil, at the... | place: Chile: Atacama Desert, Tarapaca Region | collected 2009-05-22 | reverse complement strand
TATGTCCATTTTCTTCTTCCAAATGGACAATGGCTTTATTCTTTTCTTAACGAAGTTATAAGTATTTCAGTCTGCAACCTGTCCATTTTCTTCTTCCAAACCTGTCCAAAATCTTCTTCAAGTCACAGACTGCTTTGTTTAAGAGCAGGATATGATGATTACTATGTTGTCACCTGTGCATTTAGATAATTGTCACTATGATTGCAGCCAAAACCCCTACTAGAAGACACTGGGAACTGTTTAAGGTTTATCAAGCTAAGGTTGCTATCAAGATGGAGCCTGAAGAGTTCCTAAAACATTGGGCTGTCAACTATGAAGAACTGGCAGAGTTATGCGGACGCTCTAAAAGCACGGTGGCTCATTGGTTTTCTCAAGGTGAACATCGTAGAGAACCGTCGGAAGCTGACAAACGCAGACTGGCAGAAATTCATGCGCTGTGGACTCAATTTGAAAATGAACCTGCTCACCTCAGAGAAATCTGGGCAAGAAAGCGTCGCCGCAAAAACGATACAGAGTGCAATGATTAGTTGTCACGGGTGCATTAATTAGTTGTCACCATGACAACAACAACTTTATTGTGGGTAATAGCCATTCCTGCTCAACACAGGTGAATCATGATTACCCAAAGCTTCCTATCCGGTGTAGAAGACCCAAATCCACCCGTCCAAAATCAAGCGTCTGACAACACAGTTCCTCTTAGAGAACCACTCAAACATCTGTTGATTGGTTCTTCTAAAGCTGTAACCAGTACAATCCACTACTTACAGGTTATTGGCTATGCCCAGGTAGGCGATTGGAGTCCCCTGCTACCAAGTCCCAATCCAGGCGAAGTCATGAGTATCCTTAACAGACCTCTGGTAGTGCAGTGCCTTTCACTCATCAAACACTTAAGTAAGTTACCTCTTAACATAACTTAATAAATTAAACATATGTATCTCAAGTACCTGTCTTGAGAGACAATAAAAATCAGACAATATAAAAACAGACAAAACTACAATTATGTCTGATAAAAAAGAGAGTAATCAAAATGGCTCTGTCGTTGGTGAAGGTGAGCAACTATCGTCAGGCGATCGCATCGCTTACGCCAATGCAAGCGGAGGCGAAGTTGATTTCGTTGTGGTTGGATGGCAAGGCAGAGTCATCAGTACAGGCTTACCAGCGTTATACGAAGCGATTTTTAATTTTTTTGGGTAAACCACTCAAAAAAGTTACCTATGAAGATTTGGTGGAATACGCGACGGAATTTGGGGGTTGCGCTGAAAGTACCAGACGGATGTATCTGGCGGCAGCTAAAAGTTTGATTTCTTTCGCCCATAAAATTGGTTATCTGCCTTTCAATGTGGGGATGGCACTCAAGTTGAGTGAAATGCCAGACGCAATCAATGAGCGGTATTTAGATGAGGGTGATATTAAGTTGTTGGTGCGGATGGCACAGAAGAAACTGGAGTCCGTGAAGACACCGAAAAGGCAATATGTAGCTCGTCGCAATTTGTTAATTATCAAGTTGCTGTACCAAGCAGGGCTACGGGCTAATGAACTATGTCAGCTCGTATGGGGAGATTTAAGTCCGCGTGGGGATAGTGGACAGGTTTATATTCGCAAGACTAAGGGCAGCAAGAACCGTACTATTCTCATCAAGTCAAAATTGTGGGCAGAATTGATGGAGTTTAAGGGAGATGCTCTGGCGACAGATGCGGTGTTCCAGAGTCAGAAGGGAGGACATCTAGACCGTCAAAATCTACATCCGATTATTAAGGAAATAGCAGAGGCGACGGGGCTGAGTGATAAAGTTTCGGTTCATTGGTTGCGTCATGCTCATGGTTCTCACGCTATTGAGCGGGGGACTAATCCGGTGCTGGTAAAGGAAACTTTGGGTCATGCCAATTTAGCGACTACTGACCGTTATCTCAAAGCTAGACCTAGTGATAGCAGTGCTTTAAAGTTGATGGATGTGTAGGTATTTCATTGGGTTGAGGAATAGGACCCGGTGAAAAGCTGGGTTTGCTAGGTCTGTTTATTGTGGCACTGGGTGATACAAAGCATTTTGTGGGGAAAATTGCCAACCAATACTTCTGGGATCTCGATTCCGCGACCAACTGATAAATTCTTTAGTTGATAGTTTGTCTTTTTGGTCTGCCAGATACGATGGTGTTAAACCTAGTCTTGGTGCTAAGTTTTCCAAAGGCATAGCTTGCAGTTCAACGGATTGTTGCTGATATGGGTATGATTGTTTCCTCGGTTTGCTGTTGCCACTGTATCTGCCAGAGGCGATCGCTATCTCTAAAATTTCCAATCGTCTAGCAACTACCTCTAGCTTTTGTTCCAATTTACTAACTCGCTGTGGTTCTGGGCTGTCTGCTAGTGAGTGTAGACGATTATCTATACCATTACTATCGACAGCCTGCTTGGTTTCTAGTGCTTCGATGCGAGTGATAATTTCGTGTAGAACATTATCTGTACTGTTGTCTATCCCAGTAATAGACGAAGCCAAAACATAGTGCAGCCCTTTGATGACTAAATCTGTGGCGGTGGTTTCTTGTTCTCTAGCTCTGGCTTTGAGTGCTTCGACTAGAGGTTGGGGAAGTTTGAAGTTGATTGATACCCGCTCAATTTTCACCATGTCTACACTTTTTATCTACCTAAGTATAGATAGTTTACCGCGAACCCATACCCACACTTTGACTTATATGAGTTTGTCGGTTTGCGGACAAAGTAAAAAAATTTCGGCGGGTTGCGTAATTTTTTCAATCTAGCCACGAACTACTTAAAGAAGAAGCTTGATTGAAATACAAGAGGTTAGGTTGATGCTTGCTTTCTCTAAGAAAAATTATTCCGCCAAGAACTCTACCCAAAAAATGCCCCGTTGCCAATCCTTACTCCAGACAATGTTTGTTATACCGACATTAGTTGTGAGTATGATTGCAGCTACTCATAAACCTGCACTTTCTGCTCAAACCTGTCCTTATCAAGTACATAATACCGCTAGCAGCTATGCAACTAAAATTGTGACTCAAGAGAAAAACTTGTATTTCTTATTACCGATGGGTCTACGGACAAGAGTCGAAGAATGCACATACTTTGCTAACGAAGGTGCTTTTATCGCATATATGAGAATGGATTGGCAACACCCTTGGGAAGAGAACAAACCTTATGTTGCAGTTGTTAGAGTCGAAGCGAATCCAAGGTATTGGAATTGGCAACTCAAGAACTTTAACGCTAATTTAGGGCAGCATCTATTAACTGTAGGCTTTATCAAAACTCTAAGTCAATAGTATTCAGTTACAAAGTCTACTGCTGTCTACCAAGTATAAACTTTTGTGGCTAAAATATTTTTCTGCGTAAAAACTACAAGTTAAAACCGAAATATCAATAGAAGCAAGCGATCGCTGACCTTTTTTAAATTGGAGCGATCGCAGGCTAAAGCTTGTGGTGAAATATTTGGAAATTTTAGCAAAACTAACCGAATCTTTAAATTTTTTACGGTTACAAAAACTTTAAACTTATGGTGGGTGCTAAAAATTTTCCTTTCCTTAAGATTTTATTTGTCTGCGATTATACATTCATATTTTGCCCAGCAATGAAAAACCGACTCTTACAATTTGGCACTTTAGCGATTTGTACTACATTGACTGTAATTAGCAGCACTAGCATAGAACAGCTACTACCGAATAATAACAATATAGCCGTAGCGCAAACAGCCGAGGAAGGAATTTCCCGCCAAGTGTATCAAAAAGCCAGTCCTGCTACAGTCACAGTTCAGACGAGTAGAGGTCATGGTAGTGGTTTTGTGGTTAGTCAAGATGGGTTAATTATCACCAACGCCCATGTGATTAAACCATCACCGAGTCAACAAGAAAACTATAATCCCCATGATTTTCCTAGCGTAGTAACTGTGGTTTTTGCTGATGGACGAAAAGTAGCGGCTGATGTGCTGGGTTTTGGTAGAGACGGACTAGATTTAGCCATTCTCAAAATTCATAATCAGAAGAACTTATCTGCATTACCTTTGGCTAAAGTTGAGGCTGCTTCAGTAGGCGATCGCGTTTTTGCTTTGGGAACTCCCCGCAGTAGAGACTATAGAAATACATTTACCCAAGGTCACATCACCCGGATAAACCCAGCAGATGGCGAAATACAACACGATGCAGTGATTCATGGTGGTAATTCTGGCGGTCCACTGCTAAATAGCCAAGGTCAAGTAATTGGTGTAAATACAAGCGCAATTTCCACCAAGGAGAAATTGAATACAGGTATGAATTTTGCCATTCCTGTTTCACAAGTTCATTCTTTTCTCACCGCAGCTAGAAGAAGAGAGATTTCTAGCATACCCACCATATTTCAACCCCAGGAAAAACCAAACCCTACTACCATTTCACTCAATGGTCGAGTCATTAACGGTAATTTAGGCAAAAACCGCCTAATCAGAAACAATGGCAGTTTTGTCAACTTATACCAATTTCAGGGTCGGACTGGTCAACAGGTAGTCATTGAAATGAACAGTCAAATGTTCAACCCAGTGTTAATTCTGTACCAAATCACCAGTGATGGTAAACGCAAAGAAGTAGCCCAAAGTATTGACAAAGGCCCTGGTGATCTGAACTCACAGATTGTCACTACATTGCCAGAAGATGGAGTTTACTTAATATTTGCCAGTTCTCTTATTTTTTGGCGGAAGTCGAGGGAATATGGTTTCATTTTTACCCTTGAGTAGATGCACTGATTTATCTTAATTAGTGTACTTCATTAGACTAGTAAACGCTATATTCCCATTTAGGGTATAAGGTTACGTAAACGTACATTTCAATAACCGCTTTGGCACATGATTAACCCAAAGCAGTTGCCTAGTATATTCGTTTCGTTTCTTCTATAAAAAGTAGATCATGGATGTGAGGACAGTTGAACTCCAGTTCTTTTACGATATTATTTACATTCATTTGGCAATATGACTCTGAGTTAAATCTGTATCAGCTTGTTAAATAAATGGCTAATCGTGGTATGGTCGTTAACCTCAAATTATTTATCTTAGATAAGGAGTTATTAAAAATACCAGTGTATAAAATTTGGAATTTTTGTCTGGAGTATGAAGATGACTAAATCCTTTCTGAACACATCTTTAGATTCAACTCACTTGTGGCATAATCTTCGCATATTAATTATTACTTCTTGCACCGGAGAAAAGCGGTTTAAGCCAACTAACCAGCTGACATTAGAGGACTTCAAAGACTCGGCTCGATTACAATCTCGCTCTAGAGAACTGGCGGAATTTGCTTGTCCAGCTAGTCAAATGTACACTGGGTTGCAGCATTTACGGGTAATAGAAGGAGTAAAGTTACTGCGCCAGTCTTTTGGTCAAAAAGCAGTGGACTTGGTTATTCTTTCTGCTGGTTATGGACTAATTCCTGAGAATAAAATTATTGTGCCTTATGAAGTTACCTTCAACATAATGAAAGGACATGAGGTAGATAAGTGGTCTAAATTTTTAGAAGTTCACCAAGCTTTTGAAAAGGCTATTTTTGGCTATGATTTAGTGTTTTTGCTATTGGGAGAAAATTATCTGCGTTCGCTTAGTCTTCCAGTTGCAACTCAACCTGAGCAGACATTGATATTTTTAGCTTCAAAAACAAGTAAATCTTACATCCGAGATTTAACTGCAAAAACCTTTGTTGTGACTCTTTCTAATGCAGAGGCAAAGCTTTATCGCTATGGTTTAGTTGGACTGAAAGGTTTCCTTTTCAAGCAATTTGCTGAATCCGTGTCTACTGAAGCTGAACTGCTGCAAAAAGTCTATGAGAAGCCAGAAATATTTACCGAATCTGTGGAGCGTGTAGCAACTCAATTAGAATTACCACTGGGATTACCTGAAGTAAAACTTAAGGATAATCAAGTTAAGAAAAAACAAGTTGAAGATACCTCTCAAGAAGAAAATGAATTTCTTCCGATTCCGGATTTACCTCCAGCCCCTAATATACATTTAGGGATGCAGTATTTCATTCCCGATTGGGATGACCGAGTAGACCCCGGATATGACTTTTTCAACGATATGAATACACCTAGCCGCAACCTTTATGAGAATGACGTGTATGCTCACGAAATTTTTCCAATTTCTAATTATGATGGAATTTTAGTATCTAAAGTAGTCGTTCAAAATAGCAAGAATAAAAAAACTAAAATTAACGAAGTTGGTATTCGTAACTTTATTCGCTTTCAAGGTTCAGTAATGGGAGATTGTGGAGCTTTTGGCTATTTTAAGGAAGAAGTTCCTCCCTACAGTACCGAAGAAATTTTGGATTATTATGAGAGTTTAGGTTTTAACTATGGAGTCAGTATTGACCATTTGATAGTTGGTCCATTTGCTGAACCAGGTGTCAGGGAAAAACGCTATAGTTTAACTATTAAAAATGCTGAAGATTTCATTCAAAAGCATCGAAGTGGAGAATATAAATTTACTCCTATTGGTGCTGTTCAGGGTTGGAACCCTGAATCTTATGCTGAGGCTGTCAAAGCCTATATTGGTATGGGTTATGAATATATTGCACTTGGTGGATTAGCTAGAACTCCGAGCCAACAGATTATAGAAATATTAAAAGAAATTCATCCTCATTTAACTTCTAATACTCGATTGCACTTATTTGGAGTAGCTCGAATTAATGCTATTCCAGCTTTTCGTCACTTGGGTGTAACAAGTTTTGATTCGGCTAGTCCTTTACGCCGTGCTTGGTTAGATCCAAAGGCAAATTATTATACTATGACTGGTAAAAAATATGCTGCCGTTCGTATTCCTTTTGTGGATAAGCACTCAATACGAATTAAACATTTACTCGAAAGCGGTTTCACGCGTGATGAATTGGTATTACTTGAACAAAATGCAATGCAATCCTTACGAGAATTTGATAAAGGTAATTTATCAATAGATGAAACACTTGAGATATTATTAGCTTACGATGAGTTGTTAGAGTTACCTCGTAACGGCAAGGTAGAACCTAAAGCGAAGGAACGGCGACAGAAGTTACATACCCAGATGTAAGGTGCAAAACCTTTTGTCCTAAAAACCAACCTCAAACAATTACGAAATTTATTTGCTGAGGATGGGTATTTACTGAAGCTAGCAGACGATTTAGAAAATTGTTTACAAGCAAATTCCACTGAGATAGATCAGATTGTTCGCGCAATTCGTACTCACATCAGCGATACCTATCGCCTGCATCGGCGAATGCTTCGCAACCGTCGCGCTGCGGTGGAAGATGTCATATTTGACCGCAATATTATACCTAAAGAGGAATATGATTTAGACGAGCGATCGCTGGACATTCACGAAATCATCGATGAATGGCGTACCATCGCCCCTGATGAGGAGCAGTATCAACGAGTTTTTCGGCTGTTATTCCTGGGTTCTGGTACTTGGTTAGGCATTTTGGAACAGGTAATTACTGCACGTTTAAATGGTGAAACTGATTCTCGACTCATCCAGGAGTTTGGCGAGGATGATGTTCATATCTTGACTACAACCCCCAAATTCCCTGGGGAAGAAGAAATTTTGCAATCCTTACTAAAAGTTATTCGTCAACCTATAGAGGATGGAGAACGTAGGGAAAATTTGAGAACAGTGCTACTAAATCAGCTAGCTGAATACTTCAGAATTCCGCCAACTGTTCGCAGAAATAAAAATGAATTACTACTAAGAATACAACAGAGAACACATAGACCTATTGGGGACGATATTCTGCCGAAATTTGTAGTATTTACCAGTTTTGTGCAAACTTGTGCAGAACTTGTGCGATATTTGTCTGATACCTTCGGTGAAGGGACGGTAGCTAGCCATCAATTCGGAGAATCACCAGACAAGGTTGAGCAAAGCATAAGTAGATTCAAGGATAACCCAAACTGCTTTATTTTGGTATGCGATCGCTCTGGTGAAGAAGGACGTAACCTTCAGTTTGCTGACTGGTTAATTCACTTTGATCTCCCTTGGTCGCCTAATCAATTAGAGCAAAGAATCGGCAGACTTGACCGCATTGGCAGCAAAATAGGAGTTAAATCCTGTGTTTTGATTGGCCCCTATTTGGAAGACAGCCCCCATAATGCTTGGTATCAAATTTTAAAAAATGGGTTTGGAATCTTTCAACAATCAATTGCAAGTTTACAGTTTTACGTAGACGAGAAACTAGCAGAGTTAGAAAAAACTTTGTTCCAATCAAGCGCGACTGGACTGTTGGAAATGATTGAGCCGATTCAGTCACAAATTAAAACGGAAATCGTAAAAATTAGCGAACAAAATGCTTTAGATGAAATTGATGCTAATGATGAAGTTGCCATCCAGTCTTTTCAAGATTTAGATAATTATGATGCTTGCCATTTAGAAATTAAACAAGCAATTGAAGGTTGGATTGATGACGTATTGGAATTTAAGCCTATCAATAAACCAAATTCATCGGAGATACGGCGTTATCAACCTACAATTCGCACTTTGATTCCTGTGAATGAATTAAAAATTCGTTTTGCTAATAGTTATCTAGAGCAATTTGGTACTTATAACCGCAGGGTTGCCAATCAAAATACTGGAATTAAACTCTTCCGAATTGGGGAAGGATTGCTAGAATCGCTCCTAAATTATATAAACTGGGATGACCGAGGTCAATCCTTTGCTGTCTGGCGCACAGATACATCTTGGGATGCTGGGGAAGGAATGGAGTGGTTCGGTTTTCGATGCAATTATGTAATTGAAACTGACTTAAAATTTGCCAAACAGGTGTTAATAGATTCCCAGCTAGATAGTTCTGTATACAAAACATTGAAGCGGCGTGTAGATGCTTTATTTCCACCAACCATGAAAACAATCTTCATTGATGGACGCTATGAACCAATGGGCATTGTTGCAGATGAAACACTATTAAATATTCTGGAACGCCCATATCAATATAAAAATGGTAGTCACCGACGAGATTACAATTTAGCTAAGGAACGTTTAAGGATTATTGACGATTTTGTTGATGCTAGTAAATGGCAGAACTTTTGTTATCAAGCGAGTAAGACTTCCTATGAATTACTCACTAATAATTCTGAATATATGGACTGGCTTCAAGGATGTACTAAGTCAGCAGAACAGAAATTAGGTAACAGAGTTGAACAGTTACGCCTGCGGCTAAATCGACAGACTTGGGATTATAAACTAGCAGGAGAACTGAAAATAGAAAGTGCTTTTAGTGCAGCAATTTTAGAAGGAATTCGCCAGCCTCAAATTAAGCTTGACTCTGTGGGTTTCATGATTGTATCTGGGCGAAACCCTATTAAATTTGTAGATGAAGGAGATGATTAATGACTGACTCCTTCTTAGAACTCAAAGAAATTCTGCAAACAAGTGAAATACCTGAAGATACTAGCGATTTTTCTGAAGCTTGTCATCGACGGTTATTAGAAGCACTGCGTAATTCACCAGGGACAAGAGATATCGCAACTTTGGTACGTCATTTGCTACGGCGAGAAGATGAACTACAGGGCGTAACGTCTCAAACTCTGCTCAAAGTACCCAAAATACCTCCTTTTCCTGACAAAAATATTTGGCAAGAAACAGGCATAACTGTATTGGCTGAAGATGCAAACACCTATCTAATTAGTCCTAAGGCTTGGCAACCTGAATGGCTGAAATTTAGCACTGAATATCCTCCAGATACTCTTCTATATAAAGAAGAAATCCGCCGTAATTATGAACCAGTAACAGGAGATCCATTTTTGGAACAACTGGTGCAATTAGACGCATACCGCAGTATCGGGCAAAAACAGGCAATTCACGCCATTTTAACTGCTCCTGACAAGTCAACTTTAGTAGTTAATTTACCCACTGGGTCAGGAAAAAGCCTTTGCGCTCAACTTCCTGCACTTTTAGAATCCCAAACGGCTGGTGTCAGTGTTGTAGTAGTGCCAACTACAGCACTAGCAATTGACCAAGAACGGGCATTAAGACATTTAGTCAACCACGATACGGCATATTACAGTGATAAAAGCTTACAAGGGCAAGAGAAAAGAGAAGAAATACGCCTGCGTATCCGTGCAGGTACACAACGAATCATATTTACTTCCCCAGAAAGTCTCATGGAGTCCCTAGCATCATCTCTTTACGAAGCAGCAAATTTAGGGTTGTTGCGCTATTTCGTTATTGATGAAGCTCACATGGTTGAACAGTGGGGTGATGATTTTCGTCCAGCATTTCAAGAAATTCCGGGGTTGCGAAAAGATTTATTACGTTTAACTTCCTTTACAACTTTATTACTAACTGCAACTTTAACAGAATCCTGTTTAGATACTCTAGAAACATTATTTGGACAACCAGGAGAATTTAAAGTTATATCTGCCGTGCAGTTGCGTCCAGAACCCGCATATTGGTTTGCTTATTGTCAAACTGAAGAAATTAGGAAGCAACGACTACTTGAGGCAGTTTATCATCTGCCACGGCCTTTAATTATTTACGGCACAAAAGTTGCTGATGTGGAATATTGGGACAAGGAATTATCTCGCGCTGGCTTCAAAAGATATGCGGTGATGACTGGTAAATCTACCCCCGACCAAAGATTAAAGCTTATTCAAAATTGGCGAGAAAGGAAAATTGATATAGTTGTTGCTACTTCCGCTTTTGGATTGGGTGTAGATCAGTCAGATGTCCGTGCGGTTATTCATGTTTGTATTCCAGAAAATATTGACCGTTTTTATCAAGAAGTGGGACGAGGTGGTAGAGATGGTAAAGCTTCTATTTCACTCACATTATATACATCTGAAGACCACGAAATCGCCAAAGCACTTAATGACAAATCAACAATTACCATCGACCGGGGTCTTGAGCGATGGCAGAGTATGTTTGCTAGAAAAACAATAGTACATGAAAAAGGGTTTCGCGTACCAATTAATATCCCTCCTTCTTTTCAAAGTGGCGATATTAATATGAATAGTGAACAGAATACAGCTTGGAACATCCACACTCTAACTCTGATGAGCCGAGCAGGTTTAATTGAATTGGACTCAGAAGAACCTCCTAAGCTGAAAAATTTTATATCAGAAGATGCTTATTCTAAAGCATTAGAAAGTTATAGTAATTCTCGCATTATCCGCATTCGTAATGACTCACATCTTTTAAGAGAAACTTGGGAATGGGAAGTGGAGCCTATTCGCCAAGAACGCCAGAATTGGAGCTATAAAAATCTGCAATTAATGAGAGAAGCATTACAGCCGAAGCGTTGTATTTCGGAAATATTTGCTGAGGCTTACACAATTACTAAAAAACAAACATCTATAAATAGAAGTCCAGTCATTGTCTCTCAATCTTGTGGTGGTTGTCCTGTTTGCCGAAAAAGTAAAAGAACACCTTTTGTCGGAATTATGCCTGCATCACAACCTGTATGGCAGGAAACTAAATCATTTTTAGGTGCGGAAATTCAACGCTTATTAGCAGGTGATAATGTAATGCTAATTTTTTATGAATCTCTTGAACAATTAAATAAGATGCGGAGAGGTATCAAATTATTTAAATGGTTAATCGAACAGGGTATAAAGAATATTGTCATTCCACCAGAACATCAACACTTTATTAAAGAAATTAATAGAATACATAACGCTTGGATTTTTTTATTTGAAACTTACGAACCAATTCGGATGGCACGTATCCCTACTCTAATTTTTCATCCTCCAGGAAAAACCCTACCTCAGCGATATTTATTAAATCAAAATACAGCCGATAACCCACGTATTATTCTCCTTCCCGTTAATACATCAGACCCCAGTCGAGAAGACCGACTACTCATAAATGTTTTTTCAGGACGGCAATTTAGATTTGACACATTCTGTATGGAGATTAGTATATGAGTGTTTTAAAACAACCTTTTGCAACACCCAGCAGAGTTAGAGGGGTTTTTAGATATTTGTTGTCTACAAAAAATCAACGAGAGAAAACAGAAGTCTTAGAAAAGATTTTATCTCCTGATGAACTGGTAAAAAATGCTCCTTCCCCACGTCCAATGCTGCGTGCAACAATTAATGAGATGGTGAAAGTTGGTATTTTAGTCAAAGAAGACGAAGAAATTGCCATTAACTCAGATTTGCCAGAAAATGCTCTTAATCCCCAACTTGGCGACAAATTATTACCTGATACTCTGGCTGAACTATTCTTTGCTTCCAATAACGAAGATGAAGAAGACTTTGGTCGTGTTTGTGCTTGGTATTTAGCACAGGATATTTATGATGCGCCAGGAAATTGGGAAGAAGTAGAACGGCAAGTAGACAGACAGAAAGTCGGTGATTTTTTGAAAATGTCAAATAACGTACTTCATGGTCAATTGGATGACTGGATGTGTTATTTAGGTTTAGCTTGGGGACACGCATTAGGGGTAAAACTAGCTACTATTACCGACTCTAATGCCAGAGTAAAAAGAGTAACTGTACCTGATCCAACTGCTTATATCAAACGTAATCTTAAAGACATATTTTATGAGGAGCAAGAAATTTTACTGACAGATTTTATTACTCGCTTGGCAAGAAAATGTCCTTTGTTTGAAACAGGTAAATTTAGGGAAGAAGTTGAATCACAAGTTGTTCTTCGTCAGCCTAATTATCTTTCTACAAGTACAGCTTTTGCATTATTTAGGCTTCAAGATGAAGGTTATATCAAGCTACTGAGGAAATCAGATGCAGATTTGATGCTTTTGCCCAAAGTAAATAATCAAGTTGATGATGATGGGCGAATTTCTCATATTATCTGGCAAGGAGAAAAATCATGACTTTTAAAAATTTTGTTTGCTGGAAGCCTAATATGATTCGCCGGGTGATGGATGTAGAAGCAACTCAACCTCCAAATCATTTGTTTCTAGCAACACATCATCCAGTGGCGATGTATCGTCAAGAATTGATTAAAGCATCATCACGGGTTGAATATGATGAAGAGAAATTTCTCAGAGATTTTCTAGCTGAAAAAGATTTTGCTTTTGTGCCTGTTTTAGGCGGTTCTGGAACAGGAAAATCTCACCTTATTCGTTGGTTAGCAGCTAATATCAAATCTATACCTCAGCGTAAGGTATTACTAATTCCTAAAATTGGAACTAACTTAAAAGATATTATCACTCTGATTCTTAAAGGGATAGAAGGCGAGAAGTTTGAGGAATATCGTCAACATGTAAATCGAGCAACCAATACTTTAACTGAAACTCAAGCGCGTGTACAATTACTCAATCAATTAGCCGCAGCAGTCGGTGATAATGGTAGGCGCGATCGCTCTAAACTCACTGATGAGCAAAATTACCTCGTTGATGAACTAGATTCTCTATTATATGACCCTTTCTTCCGAGAATATTGGCTTCAAGATGGCGGTATTATTCATCGCTTAGTTATTCATATTTTAGGATATCAAGATAAGGTAGAAATTATTGAAGAACGGCGTAAATTTTCTATAGATGACTTACCTCTTAATGTTTTAAATTTACCAAAAGCAGGCAAACAAGCTCAAGAATTTTACAGTCTTCTCATTGGTGATGATAATATTCAAAAAGCCACTGTTGATTGGTTGAATCTGCATCTAGATGAAGCCATTACCCAAGTGTTAAACTTGGGACGAGAAGATTTACAAAGATTAATGAAGGAAGTCCGTGAGACTTTAGCAGAACAGGGCATTGAGTTAGTTTTACTTATAGAAGATTTTGCTAAATTGCAAGGTATTGATAGAGAATTATTAGAAGCTGTCCTGGCAAGACCTCAACAACCAGGAAGCAAACCATTATGTGCTATACGCACTGCACTAGCTTGTACTACGGGTTATTTTGAAAGTTTAATTGATACAGTACAACAACGTGTCACTTTTAACGTTAACTTAGATATTGGTAAAGTTGGTGAACAATCTTTAATTACTCAGGCTGATATTGAAGCATTTGTTACTAGATATTTAAACGCTGTGCGTTTAGAAGAACAGGTGATTGAGGATTGGGCAAATTCTCATAATCAAGAGGATTTTCAAAGAGAATCCCTGATAAGCTCTTGTACAGAGTGTGAATACCGTCAAGCTTGTCATGCTGGATTTGGTGCTGTTAATGGAATAGGACTTTATCCATTCACACCTAACGCTTTAATACAGATGTTTAGTAGAGTTAACCCTAGCGATTTTAATCCAAGAATTTTAATTAAAGATGTTGTTAAGTACACTTTAGAAAATTCGGTTGACGATATTCAAAATAGGCAGTTTCCCTCAGTAACTCTACGACAACATTTTGGTAAAATGAGGCTGAGTGCTAAAGTACAGCTAGATATTAAAGCTAAAGACCAGCAAAACTTTGATCGTCGTGAAATTCTCCTAGACCTTTGGACTAATAGTAATGAACTTTGCGACTTACCTACAGAAGTTCATACAGCTTTTAATTTACCCCCATTAGGTGTCAAGATTCATCAAACAGAAATTAATCCTGGTACACCACGCGCTGCTGCTTCTGCAACATCATACAAGCCTCGTTCTGAACCTGATAGTGAACCTCCGGTAACGGTACAAGAACTACCAGAGACACTGAGCAAAAAAATAAAGGATCTCGACAGTTGGAATAATCAAGAAATCCTTCCTGACAACATCGCTAAAGATATTCGTGAGTTTGTCTTTCCAGCTATTACCCAAAAAATTGAATGGGATACAGAAATGCTGCTGAAAGGTAATTTTGTCGGTAGTGGTGGTAGATTGTTCCAGCAAAGGAATGTAATTTTTTACAATCCAAAAGTCAAGAGAGGGACTTATTCTGGGGTAGTTTTATCACTTCCCCTAAACCCAAGCGACTCGAATGAGTTTAAAGAAACTGCATTCGCATTTCAAGGTATTTTATTGTACAACCATTATAAGCATTGGAAATTCCCTGATGGCGATCGCTATTTTCGCACCTATGCCAAGTATTTAGAACGTTGGAGTGAGTACGTCTTAGAGCAAATTTGCCTTTATCCCCGTGAATCTGGAGAACCCTGGAACCCAGTACCAGCAACGGTGGAGTTATTGGCGATCGCAGCGACAATGGCGGGGTATTCTACTAATACGCTCGAAAATTTGATTAATGCTTTATTTATTGACCTACCTAACAATGAAAATATAACTCGTGCGAAAGCTTGGGAACAGCTTTTTAATGTCTTTACGAAAAATCAGAAAGCATTATTAGAAATTCTCAAAAGTAGAATTGCTTGCACTAAAGGAAGTAACTCTACATTTCAAATCATTGATGCGGCTCAAATTATACAACCTTTAGAACAAACCCGTAAATCTTGGCAACCTCAATATCAAATTCCTGAAGATGTGCGCGATAAATTTACAGAATTATGTAAGGTACGTCAACAAGTAGATGAATTGTTAGACAAAGCACTTCAGGAAGAGAGCGAGCGCCAGCTTTCTGTGTACCATTCTCTGGTATATGAATTAGGAGAAGATATTAAGAAAAAAGATGTAGTCTACATTGTAAAACAGGCAATGGAAGCAGCCAGAGGAGCAGGTGTATTTCGTGGGCGGAAGAACTTTGATGACCTTACCTCACTCTTAGAACAGTTTAACCGTACTAGATTTACTAGCTATGTAGAAACAATGAAACGTGTCCAAATAGAGCAAGAAAATCCTGAAGCTAAAACAGGTAAACTGCTTCATTATTTAAGCGAAAATTATCAAAAAGCTATGACAGATGCTACAGAATTCCTCAAGAATACAAGTAATTTTCTTGATGCTTCTCTCGACGCAGTAAATAAAGAGATAAATGATTTAAAAACATCTGGCGGTGCGACAGTTGAATCAAGCCATCAAGCAATTCAGGATGGTTTAGTAGAATTGCGTAGCTTGCTCACTGAAATTCAAGGGTAAACAAACGATTAATTGGGGAGGATGAAATGATAGATATATTAGATAGCAGTAACAATTTAAATTTAAATATCGAACCTGTTAATTCTGTTAATCAAATTTCTCAGGATAATCGTGAATCTTTAAAGGATAAATGTCAACACCTCATTGATTTATCTAAAATTAAATTGGATTTAAAAAAGTATGCTGACCAACTTGATGGCTTTACATCACGACAAGAAGAAATTACAAAAGCTGTTCAAGAAATTAAGCCTCTTATGATTGCGGTGAGAGCTTTTAAGCAAAAAAATATTATCAATTTTGATGTAAATCAAAAATTAGATAAATTGTTAAATTTTGTTAAGATTGCTGAAGACAATTTCCGAAATGATCCTGAATCGATTATTGATAATAATAAATTCAATGGTAAGACTTTTAGTAGAGATATAGTAAGCTTGAAAAACTCACTTCACCAGAGTTTGATACAAGCTTGGAAAAGTTATCTTAATCAGTATTTACCCAGCACTAAGAAAGAAATGCTGGAAATATTTGCTGAAGTGGTAACACTTAGGTCAACTATTCATAAAATTTATACTTTAGATAAACAAATACAAGAAGTTGAGTTTCCCAAAAATAGTGAAGAATTTGACAGAATAGATAATTTAATTAACGAATTACGGCTATGTGTAGATAGTCTAAATTCAGACCAAATACCTGAAGATGTACAAAATTTTCTCAAAACTGCTGCTACTCAAGGAGCAACTATTGACCTTTTAACTCCAGAAGTAAAAGAATGGCTAATTCAACATAGACTCATTAGCTCCTTACGTATTCGCTTGAATTAAATGATAGTTACAATCTGTTTCAGATATACAGGACTTACGCAAAACATAACTAAAGTGTTGGTAATTCATGAGTTAATACTACGCAATAATCAGGGTTTCGGTAACATCGTGCGTAAGTCCTAATATAAAAAGACTAATGATAAACGTGTGTTTTTGCAGATTTTCATAAATTTGCTAGGAGAAATCAGTTCATTATCTACCTTGATAAATTAAGAATGATACGTAAGTTGGGAGAAATAAATCAAATTATGTTAACAATTTAATTTGTAGTAAGCGGTTATAGTTATTTTATTAGGACTCAAGTCCTTACTACAATCTTTTAATTATCTATATTGTTATATTTATGAATGCCTCGATAAATTCCTTAATTCAACAATTCCTAAATTTGCTAGAGATTAAGGAAATAACACTCCTCACCTGGGGAATTGTGGATGGAGGATTTGTAGAGGAAGAAATTGCAGAAATGGCAGCAGACTTGCTGAATAATTATGAGTCTGATGTCGAGATGTGGGATTTAATTCATGAAATGCTGGAACGGCGATTACTATTTGAATTTAACCTTAGAGGTCGTCGCCTTTTCCGCACCAGAATGGCAGAAGCTGTAAGATTATTTGCGCGGCTTCGTCAATTATTTCCTAAAAATCATTGGCAAACTGCGCCTACTTTAGTGGCTGACTACCGCTTACAAATCCGTCCCAGAGTTTATCCTCAAAGGTATATTACACCTGAAACAGTAATTGAACAGCTAGAGGCAGATAAACTATTAACTCCGATCCGACAAAAAGCTGTTGCAGCTATCCTTAATTCACCACCGCGTGGTGAAGTTCAACTTGGGGATGGAGTATCAATTAGTTCTTAGAGGCGACCCCGTATCAGGGACAAGTCTATTGTCTACCAGCATTCAAACGGCGATGTTGTTACGGCGCATACTAGACCCGGCTGACGAACCCCCCAGCAAAGGTTTTTATGGTTCTCGTGTTTTCGCCTTTACCGATGATTTAGATGTTACAAATCGCTTATTCCACAACCTTTTGGATGCTGAAGGTCGGGATAGTTGGGGTCGTCCCTTGCGGGGAAGACAACCATTAGCAGCTTTGCGATCGCATGGTGCAGCCGATACCAGAGAACGGCTGATTGCTGGTCAATCTTGGTATTTATGCGAAGAAATCGGTCACGGCTTGCAACTTCCTTTAACCATTGGGCGCACCAGTTCCCAAGATACCGGAGTTACGCCAGATGCAGATGTCATTGTTGCTACTGCTTCCCTGGAAGTAGGATTTAATGACCCAGAAGTTGGAGGTGTAATTCAGCACAAAGCACCGCGAGATATGGCATCTTTCCTCCAGCGTAAAGGGCGGGCGGGACGACGCAGAACTATGCGACCTTGGACGGTGGTGGTACTTTCTGATTACGGACGCGATCGCATTGCCTATCAAGGCTACGATATGCTGTTTAACCCCGTTTTAGAAAAGCGTTCTCTACCTATTGCTAACCGCTATGTTATCCGCATTCAAGCTGTATTCGCCTTCATAGATTGGGTAGCACAGCAATTAGCTACTGCTAGCAAAGGAAGTGTATGGAATGACTTTGCCAAATCGTCTTCATCGCTTTCATACTCAAATAACCGCCAGCAACAAGAGATAAAACTGATTAAAAACATTCTGGAAACGGAAGCTGGGGAACAAAACTTAGCTGCATATCTGCAAACAGCACTACACCTCACTCAAGATGAGGTCGAAGCAATTCTCTGGGAACCGCCAAGGTCATTAATGATGGCGGTACTTCCCACTTTGCTACGGCGGTTAGAATCTGGATGGAAGCGTCTTCCTATTCATCCAGATGAGTCAGACCAAGACTACCAAACTTACGACCCATTACCGGATTTTGTCCCCCCGAATTTATTTAGTGACCTGCTGTTACCAGAAGTAACAATTACTACACCAGCGCAGACGCGTAACAGTGAACCAGATGTCAACTCCATGCCCATCGTCCAAGCCCTGAAAACTTTTACCCCAGGCAGGGCAACGCGCCGTTTTGGAGTGCAGCATATCTATGCAACTCACTGGATTGCCCCACCTAACTTGCAACAAAGCGAACAATACTTACCCGTAGAAGACTATTGTGCTGAATTTGAAGAGGCGGGGAATTTTCAGTTTTGGCAAAATGAAGAGGTTATAGATATTCGCTGCATTCGTTCTTGGGCGATTAACCCAACTCAAGTACCAGCAAACGTTTCAATTACATCTAATGCTCAATTAGAATGGCGTAGTCAAATCATACCACCGGAATCTGGCACAAAACTCGACTTACCTCAAGGTTCGCCGTGGTGCGAAATTATTACAGAAGTTTGTTGCTTTACCCACAGTCAACAATCACCAGTAGAGGTGCGGCGGTTTGCCATAGCATCCCATGCTAACATCCGCTTCGACAATGGACAGGAACTTGACACCACCATTCACTTTACACAGAAACTGGACGGTAGTCCGGCTGCCGTCGGATTCGCCCAATCCGTTGACGGTTTGGTATTTCGTTTTTGCATCCCGTCTCATTTCCGTATCAATCCCAGTGACTCCAATCAAAATAAGGTTCGCGCCTTTCGGACAGCTTATTTCCGACATCGAGTATTGACAGATATCAGGTTGTGCGAGTTAACCAATGTCTTTCAACGGGAGTGGCTTTATCAAATATATATATCAATGCTCACTGCCCGTGCCTTAACAGACAAAATTTCTTTGGCTGAAGCGTTTAAGGTTCTTTTAGGAGAAGATATAGGTCAGGAAATGGCAAGGGTTTTAGACAATATCTTCCAAACATTGGATGTCAAGGAAACCTTACTTGAGGACGGCGAGGAGTCGTTACCAGACCAGATACAAGAAAGGCAGAGGGTACATGACAGATTGCTGGCACTTTGCAGGACGGACACAATTCAAATTATTTTAAACGACTTGGCATCAGTTCTCTGGTCAGAACCGGATGAGGAGTGGCACACTTGGGCAGCATTACGGTTCAAAGCAACTTTGGGAGGGGCTTTGCTGGATGCTTGCAATCAGTTATGCCCTCATTTTGATGTGGGGGACTTGATTTTAGATATTGATCCGGGGCCGCGTCCAGAAGATGTAAATGTTGAGAGTGAGGGCGAAGAAATCTGGATTACTGAGTCTACCATTGGCGGTGGTGGGGTGATTGAGGAGATTTTACGGCGTTATGCAGCTGACCCAGCGAATTTTTTCCGGTTGGCGGGGAGTGCGTTGGCAGCTTCGGATTTTGAGATTGTGGATTCAGAACTGACTCGGTTACTGGAGTTAACCCAAACCAGTGTGGAAGTTGCTGATGCAATGGCAGAGGTGAGGTTAACACAGGGGCATAATGAATTAAAACAGGCAAGCGATCGCCTGCGTCAAGTCCTATCTTCTGCGGGAATTTTGGCAATACACCCAGTGATAACTGCAATTAATGCACGGGTTTTGCGTCCAGGGAGTAACTGCGAAACAGATCAACTGCTGTTGAATTTAATTAGTTTGTGGCATACAGAAGAACAACGCTTAGGTATCGAAATTGATGGGCGGGTTTTTGCCTATGTAGTTAGTAATAATGACCAATTGGATCAGGCGTTGTCGCATCTTGGTTTATTGCAGCCTAATCCCTATTGGCGATTTCAAGTGATTTATGGACTGTTGTGGGCAAGGGGAAATATAGTGCGATCGCGTGCCTTATCTTCCTATAATCCCTTTGTTGTGATTCCCGATGCTGATAGAGAAATTTTACTGGATGTTTTGCAAGTAGGCGATCGTACAGTTTGGCTGGATGAACCCGACTGGCGCAAACAGGTGGAGGAGGCGTTTAAGCAAGGTGCTTCGGTTTCGCTGATAGCGCGTCCTGATGCACGGGGGGATTTAAAGTCAGCAATGTTGAGTTTGGCAGTGGAACCAATGGAAGTTGGGTTTTTGCAAGTTTATCCAGTGGTGGAGGGGATGCAGAGGTATCCACAGGGGTTTGGGGTGCGGTTACGAGTCAGGGAGACAGTGCAGTGATCTTAAAGTCAATAGCTGAGAAGTAAGCATTTATCAGGACAAATTAATAGTTTTGTTTTTATCTTTTTTGCTAGTATCAATGTTTCCTTGTAAGTCAGCTTCCCCAATATGATATCCTCTTTTATCAAAAACTTCTAAGTGAGCAGCTTTACCATAATGTAAATTATCTACATACCAATACATTCCTGTAGATAATTCACAATAAATACATCTGCCATCATACTTTCGTGAAGTTTTTTGAAATATTGTAGTGTCTCGGAAAATTGTTTGTTCATCTCTTGGAGGTTCAGTAACATCTAAAGAATATTCTAGTGAGCTTAGATTTAATTTATTTTCTAACCAATATTCCAGTGCTAATTTACTATCAACACCATCTATACATATCTGATTATCTTCCACATTATTTTTAATAATTGTAATTAAACAACAGTTAATAATATGGGGGTGAGTGATTTTAAAACTAGAATTAATAAAATTAACTAACAAGTATGCCTTGTTTTCGTTTTGAATTTTTCGTTCAGTTACTTCCGCCAAAGAAGTGTCACAGACATTTTTATAATCCTTGTCAATAGTTAAGCAATCAAATAAATCTTCTGAAGAATGCAACTGCTCTGTACGCCATTGTTTGGGATTTGACTTATTGAAGACGATATTAATAAAAGCCGTTTTCAAGGATTTATCTTTCAGTTGATTAAGACTAGCATTGAAACTATCTCCTTTGATTGCTTCATATTTAGCATATATATTGTTATCTTCTTTATAAAGTTCTCTATCTTTAATTTTTTGATTGATTAATTCAAAAATAGAGTTAAAAATTTTTATAGCATCCCGGAATTCTGCCTCTGTCATAAACTGTCCTTCTAGGGATACTTCGTTAATAAATATTTCCATTACTTACATTCCAAAAAGCCGAGAGAAATCTTTATCCATTTGGTCAAAAAATCCTTCTGGCCATTCTTCAATTCCTCCGTTTGGTTGAACGGGAATTTGCACTACTGGCTGTTCTGGATTTCGCTGGAAATATAATATAATTAAATCTTCTGGAGTGACAATTTTATCAAGAACAGCTATTCGCAAGGCATTCAAGATGTGGTCGCTGTGTGATTCAATAAAAACTTGCACCCCACAACTGCTAACTCTGGCTAAAAATTGAGCTAATCGGGATTGCGCTCTTGGATGCAGATGCGCTTCAGGATTTTCTACGATTAATATTTCACCTGGTTGAGCAATCAATCCTGAAACAACAATAGGCAAAATGCAATGATACCCAAATCCAACATTAGCTGGTTTAAAACGGTCTTTTGAGTTACTCGTATTAAATAAAAGTTCGAGTATATTACTGTCAGAACTAGGGATTTCGACCTTTGCTCCATTAAAAATTTCGTTAAGCCATTCTTCTGTTTGAGTATATAAAGTCTTGGCATCTTGACCTAGACATAACTTTTCATTGATTAAATAATCTCTCTTTTTATAGAGTAAGTTAACTGTAAATTCTCCCTTGGCTCCTGCATTTGGAAATTTGTTCAAAGTAGCTTTAGAATAAGATTCTTGTGGACCTAAACGGTCTGCTGAAATGTAATGTATTTTATAAAAATGCAAAGATTGATGCAGCGAATATACATCCAATGTGAGGCTGTATTTTTCTGGAATTTTAAAATCATATCCCCCGCCATAGAAAGGTAATAAATTTAAAAGACCACAAGAGCCTTTTCGTTCCGGTATTAGCCCTGGTAATTCACCTCGGTTTCCTTCATTAAAATCAAATCTATTTATATTCAAATTATTTGAATCTTTAATCTTTTTGTATACTCCTTGAAATTCATAATTAGATTGGATTTTATTGGTATCTATAACAGCTTTATCAAAAAAAGTAATATTGCTTATCTGAGCTACCATATCATCTTCAAAATTTTCCTCAAAATCATATTCTGCGTAGCCGTGAAGCTTGAGATTATCTTCTTGATTAGGATTCAGAATATGTTTATCTTCATAATGGTAGATAAATTTGATTGATTCATTTCTGGAAATACTACTGTTTTTAATATCTGTAAAGCTACCTAAGTTGACACAACTACCATTTAATACAATTTGAGATGCACTATCATTATGCTCAATAGATTGCCTCATTAATAGCAAAGATTGAAGAAGCGTAGACTTACCACATCCATTTATTCCTGTTAACAGAGTTATTTGACCTAATAGGAAAGATGTTCTTTCTTTAAAAACTTTAAAATTTTCTAATTCTATTTGTGTAATCATTAAATACTTCCTAAAACTTTTTGTGCAAGGTTAAATCTAGTAATTACCTTAGCTTTACTACTTGTAGCATATCTTATAGCATCAATATATTCTGGATTTTGTAGTAACTTATCAAAGTTATCTTGAATAGTTTTTTTATTTTCTTGTAAAAAAACATCACTATTAATTGATAAAAAATAAGAAACAGATTCAAAAATAGCAATATTTATTCTTCCTCTCCTTTCTAGTGCAGGTAAACGGAAGTTTCTTTTGCCGAAAAAATCTAGGCTTAAATTCATAACTCTCTTAAAATCATTTTTTAATAAATCTATTTTTTCATCTGACATCAAATTAATTTTTTTCATTGCATTTTCCACAAAATCACTCAATTCACCCTGATATTCTGTTTCATAATCAAATATTTTAAATGCTAAGTAGCGTAATATAACCTCCCTATCTTTCATTCTTCTAGGGGATATTCCATCATCAATAGCTCTTTTAAAATAGTCTTTTTCTGATAACTCTTTGAGGAGTCTAGTAGATTTTCCCGAAAAAATACAATTTCGTACTTCTTGACGCTCAAGATTTGTTCCACCCGTATTAATTCTATTAAAAATATCGTAAACAACTTTGGCTGGCACAGAAGGTCTAATAATGTATATATAAAGTTTTTTATCTTCTATTCTTGTTTGATAGTCACCTGGCAACTCTTTAAGTTCTGAAAAATTATATCCATTTAAATCTGTTAAAGCTTCTAAGGCTGTTAAGTTAAACTCATCATTCACAAATTGGTGTAATGTGGATGTCCTTTGTAACCCGTCTACAATAATATACTTACCTTCTACAGTTTGATTAACATACAAAGGAGGTAATGGAAAGTTAAGGATTACTGATTCGATAAATTTACTTTTCTTTTCTGGTGTCCAAACTAAATTACGTTGAAAATCAGGATCAATGATCAGTTTTTTATTATCATATTTTCTCATCAACTCGAAAACTGTTTGAGGATCTTCTCTAATGTCAATATCTGCTGTAGTTGGGTCATAAGGATACAACCCCCCATTATCACTTCTATCTTCTTCAGCAGTATCTTCATCTTTTTCAATTACATCACTATCTTGTACTTCAATATCCATTTATCTTTACTCCTTTTGTTAGCTGATATACGCGATATCGTTGGAACTTGCAGTGGATCTCAAAGCACCTGACAATTTGATTATCACAATAAGTAGTCACTTAGTTTGTAAATGATGACTAAAGCAACGTTCAATTCTCAAAACCCTGAAATCACTAAAAACTACATCACTCATCTATTACAGCAGTTAACTGAAGATTATAAAAACACCAAAGAAGAACGAAAAAAATTAGCTTCTCTATCACTCGCTTCTAATGAAGAATTTACTGTTTTAGAGGAAATCGAATTGTTAACAGTGGATATCCGAGGCTATGCCAGTCAAATTCAGGCACGGGGTAGGATTGAGAATGAACAGCAGGCAATTGAGCGATTGCAACCTATGCAAGTCTTTGATGTTCCTGCTATTGCTCAATTTTACTTTGTCACCGATGGAGACTACAAGCAAATAAAAGTTTATATTAGAATGCTAGATTACTTACGCTTGCTGATTCTAGAATATTTGCGCTTGTGCCAAAATTGACAACAAGAATCTGCTCAAATTGAATAACATTAAATGCCCTCCCGCTATATCCACTCGCGGCTAAGTTCCCGCCAAATCCCTGACTTACTCCAAACTATTTTCGTCGCCGAACTCATTAATCCCAGTCAGTGTATCTGGCTTGTTTCCCCCTGGCTATCTGACATACCTGTTATCGATAACACTGCCAACATCTTCCTGTGCCTAGAACCAGCTTGGAGTCGCTCCCGCATTCGCCTTTCCCAAATCCTCGCTACCCTAGCAGCACAGGGAACCACCATACACATCGCCACCCGTCCCGACTCCCACAACCATAGTTTTTTGTCAGCACTCAAAGTTAGAAATGACGGCACAAACTGCCACATCCACATTACTGAAGAATTACACGCCAAAGGTATCCTGGGAGACGGGTATTATCTTGCAGGTTCGATGAATTTTACTTACAACGGTATTACAGTCAATGAGGAAGCAGTAATTTATGAGACATCCCCAGAAATTATCGCTGAACAACAGGTAATTTTTGCTAACCGTTGGGGAGGAGTAGAGCCATGAGTAATTCTAGCAATACCGATGTCCGCCGTTTCCTAGAGCAGTTCTTTGGCGCAGGTAATCAATTAGACCTGGGAAAAATCGAACGTGGTGAAGGCAACCATGCCAAAATTCGTCCTTGGGTGGAACGATTGACCCAAACTGAACCTCAACCAACGGTTCTCCCCCGTTGGCGTGAAGGTGGGGTAGATTGGTATGGCATAGCCCAAAGCCAACGCCAATTACGCACCTTGAGTGAAGAATTGATGGCATTCGTTGGCCCCACCTACTCTACATTCCGAGGACAACGGGCCCAGCTAAACTTGCAAGATCCTGTAGAATTAGCAGTTTACAAATTTACTGGCGGTGCAGTAGTCAAATTGAGTGGACAGGCGACAACTGTTTGGGAAGCTTTAGAACGGATGCGCCGGGTGAGCGATCGCCGAGTCAAGCGAGTAGTAGAAATTCCTCTGCCCACGGGTCGGGTACTGCGCGACTTTTACATGGCACTGCAAGCAGGCGATCGCGTTTCTGCGGAAAACTCCCTGCAATACCTCCTAGACCAGCATCGCCTGGATGCCCTCAATCTCCTATTTTTGCGGGTACAACTCTTAGCAGAATTACAGCAATGGAACGAGTTACTTAACCTTCTAGAATCGACTAATCTCTTACAGGTTCGCCGACCCTTTGCTGTTACCCAAGCTTTACTTCAGGCAGTGTACCGCACCCATCTGCAACATTTTGAGGAAAATAACGCCCTTACGAGTGCTATAGCCTATTTCCGAGAAGTCATTTTCCCCCGTTACAGAAGTCTTTTTGCGGTGCGTGCTGGTAGTAAGCTCCCAGAAGTGTTGAAATTATTCATGCTCCTGGCTGTCGGTGGAGAACCGCCACAACCTGCCCTCCGTGACGAACTGCTGGCAATTCCAGGAGTTGAGGAGAGCGATCGCCACTATCTACAAAGGTTAGCTGCACTCCTACCCGATATTGCCCCTCCTCACTTGGAAAAGCCAATAGAGTGGGATGCTGGGGAATTGCAACGAGCTGAACAGCTATGCAAGGATGGCGACTTTGACCAAGCCTTTTCATTGCTCTGTGATGCTCCCTCATCGAAGGACAAAGTTCGCTTACTCTTGCAGTGTGCCTATGAATTGGGAACCTTGGCAGTAGAAAAAGCTGCATTGCAAGCCTTTGATGCGCTGACTGCTGATGAGCAAACAGCTTTGCTCAAGGTACGTTGGAACCGAGATTTTCTTAACCAACTGTCCGGAAGGCAAGAAGATGCAACACAAAACACCCCAACAGCCGAAACTGTGCCGATCAATTGGCTTGAGTGGCTGTTGCAGTTGGACAAAGATCCAAATTGGGAGCGAGCTTTATATACTGCATACCAAGGTTCTGCTGAGTGGGATGTCACCAGTTTGCTGATGCAGCCGCAAGCAGTGGCAGATTTTGACGAATTGTTAGATAAAGTCGGCTCAAAAGCTGAGTCTGTGCTGCACAATGCCCTTCCCCACTTGTTAGCCTTTTTTCAAAAAGATGAACAATTTCCCCGTGGCGAGTTTTTGATTCTTTATCATTCGCTGCTAGAACTGCTAGTTCTCAGCACCCTGGGTGGAGATGCTGATTTGATTTTGTTTAATGATTTAGCGATCGCACTTTTAACTTTGGGAATTGACGCTGCAATATATAGCGAAATTCTAGACCATGCTTTGGAACTCTGGAATCGCTTTAACGCTCCTAAAAAGGTTGATTGGATGCTTGACCTACTTGACCTACTGGTATTGTACCCCTGTGCAGTTCCCCAGAGGCGCGAACAGTTATTATTTACGGTTGCTGAAAGTCTGCGTCGCTTTGCCGGACGTATTGACGAGACTCAATGGGGGATTTTTCGTTCTCTGGTGAAAGACCTTAACTTACAAGAATCACTGCCAAATTTACTCGGCGAACAAGCAAGTTTGGTAGAACCAAGTATTGAGGTTGAAGCGAATATCTTCCAAAAACTGAAGGGGAAATCTATTCTTATTTACACTTTGACAGAATCAGCAGCCTTAAGGGTGAAAAGCATTTTGGAAACTGCTTGCCAAGAGGTTACAGTTTACCTCAGCCATGATAAAGGGGGTAATGATAGGCTGCGTCAGTGGGTGAGAAATTCTGATATTGTTGTCATGGTAACAGCTAGTGCCAAACACGCAGCCACAGGTTTTATTGAAACGCATCGCCCATCAAATCTTGCACCAATTCTTTTGGTTAATAGTAAAGGTAGTGCAAGTATGCTGCGGGTAATACGGGATTATTTAGCCGTCTGAGGATTTGATACATAACAATAGGTTGTCTTTGATCAGTGATTGCCTACAGCACTGCGCTCAACGCAATCCCCAGGAAAGGTGGGGGTATAGTCCATCGCACTCTCAGCATGAGGTGGGTATCTTGTGATATCTTACTGTCAATAAATATGTAAATTAAACAACATTACTTACAGGGAGTATACCAACAAACTCACGCAAAACTCTATGGCAGGCATCCACAGTAGTCCGTGTATTTTGAATAATTGGGTCTCCTGCTGCCCCAACTTGCGTGACTCCTCGCTCCAACCAAAATTCATTGCGTTTACGCCAATCTATCTCCCGCAGTCTATTCAACCACTTGACCAGTTCCTGTTCAGGAACATTTTCTAATAACAAATCGCGAGCCAACATTCCCAAAGCCTGGAATACAACTGCGTTAACCGTCAGGGACTCCTGTCTTTGATCTGTGCGCTCCTCCTTGCTTTTAATTTTCCAAGGGTCATCAGGTAAAATGCTGGCTACAGCAGCCCAAAACGTTGCTGCCCAATCAATTCGCAATTCCAAATCTTTTTTAGAGTTGAGATTGGGAAACATATATTTCGTGGCTGTCACCAGGGTAGAAAGTGTCAACAACTTGGGATTATGCTTACCCAAGCCGTTCTCCACCATTTCTACATTATTACGGAACTGAGGAACTCGCTGGAGCAAATCTTTGGCAATTAAAACTGTAGGCGATCGCTTATCAAACATATGCGAAAGCGATACACTTGGTCTTTGCACTAAAAGGTTTTGGTCACGGAAGGCTTGACGCTCCTCCTCTAGTGGCAATCCCGCATATATCAATACACCAATTTCTAACTGTGAAAGGATGATGGCATACTCTGACTGTTGCGCCTGAATATCTAAGAGCGATTGACGAATGCCATAGCATCTATGCTGACCATCAGTTAAGCGTAAAGCAACAGAGTGATAAGGCAGGTAAAGACTGCCATCCCTGTAGGTTGGGCGTGGCTGAACGTTAACGCAAATCGGTGGGAAAAACGTAGTCCCATCTTCATAAGTCTCCAGAATATACCGAGCGATCGCCTTGACTCGTGTCGGATTGAGTTTACGTTGGGCCAAGTCTGGCAAGTCTGGACTGTTAGGAATATATAAGCGTTCATCGTCTAGAAGTCGAACTACATCGCCAAAATACAGACTGCCAACATAACTTTGATGTATTTCTTGCACACCCCGACGCACAGGTACAGCCCGAAGTACAAGTTCCATAGTTTATTTCTCCAATGTAAAGCTTAATGCTAACCAATCTTGTACTCATGTATACATGGTGGCAAATGTACCTCCAAGATTAATAGAATGCGAAAGTTACCCATCAAGTGATCAAACCTTGTCTTCAACAGTCCGCGTACCGGCAAACCTCTACGAAACATTGCGTGAAATTAGGCTCTCGCTTGAGAGCCAATATCAAAGTGCTGCACCTACTGTGCAGGATATGGTCAGCGTTGCTTTAAGGAGATTCATCAAAGATTGGGAAAACCCAGATGAACAAAATCAGTTACTCGATGAGTTATTGGAACACCGTAAAATAGCCCGTTCAAACATGGGTAAGAGAACAGTTGATGGCAGCTAAAGCGTTGTAACTAGATGGCATTAGCCAACCCTAATTTTTCGAGTTCATCTACCTTAAAGTTCAACAACCATGAGCTTAGACTCTGACGCAATAAAACGCCTGGCTGATGAAGTTCTGACCTTCATTGAACAACGCGAAGCAGAACAGGTTGCCTATGGCATTTATGATGTAACAATGGCAGGGGTTGAAGTAATTGATAATTTTCAACCCTCCGAAGACATCAAATTAACTCCTGAAGAAAAACCAGAAGCTCTCAGAAAGGCTTTAGAGCAACTTGCACAGGACTTGCAAATTATCCGCTTTAACCAAGGAGAATCTCCTGATAACTGGATTTTTCGCAGTCGAATCGCAGAAACTGTCAGGTTGCTATCAAAACTCCGTCAAAGAATTGTTCGAGAAAACAACCTCAAAGTAGCGCACCGCATCAGCAATAGCAAGCGTTTAGTGGCAGATATTAAGTTTAGTGTCGCTTCTCGTCGCGTACCTCGAAGGAACATAGCAGTACAAACCTGCATGACACCTTTACTTAGTGGTGATACAGAGCAACAGCGAACAGCAAACCTAATTTTAGAGGTAATTGACACCTATCTCCCGAAGCTACGTCAGATGAGTGGCTTCCAAAAACGAACTTTAGAAAGAATTCTCGAAGCAATCGAGTTAAAAGCACAAGAAGGTATCGAAAAAGGCGTTGTAGTTACTGCTAGCACAGGAGCGGGTAAAACCTACGCTTTCTTTTTACCCGTACTCGCCAAGATGGTGCTAGAACGTTGCTTGCGCGGGCGAGAAGGGGTTAAAGCGATTTGCATTTACCCACGGGTTGCACTGTCCGAAAATCAACTGACTGATTTTATTGAAGTATTATTTTATCTCAACCAAGTCCTAGCAAAGTACAATCTTCCACAACTGACAATTGGGGTAGAAAGTGGTGCAGCAGTTTATCAAATCCGAGACTTCCAAGATATCACTGCGGATCGCCAACAAAAACTTTCTAAGCAACGGGGCTGGACTTTTAGCGAAGAATATGCAGGTTATCTATCACCTTTTGCTTACTGTGTAGGTACAGATGGTAAAGCTTGCAAAACAGATAAACAACGATTACTTGTGCGTCCCACAAACCCACAAACCTTGATTTGTCCTATCTGTGACAAGCAATATCCGTTTATCCAGTTTGCCAGGACTGTAATTGCCATAACAGTAAAATTCCAGATTTAAATTGTCCATATTTCCAAGCAGGAGAGTGCTGGTGGGTACTCAGCCAGAAAGATAAGGCACGTCAAGAATCTCTAAATATTACACGGAAAACAGGGAGCGATCGCTCAATTACTATCGAGCCTGATGATGATTTAATAATTACAACAACAGCATTAGAAGTCGGTTACGACGACGAAGCATTAATGTGTGTTTTACAATACACAGCACCTGCAAATGTCGCTAGTTTTGTACAGCGTAAAGGTCGGGGAGGGCGGAAAGTTGGCACACGACCGATTGTAGTTACAGTACTCAGCCCCTATAAATCTACTGACTTATTTTTGTTTCGTAACGAACACATACTTACAGACCCTACTTTCCAAAAACTTCCTCTCAATTCCCAAAACCGATACCTGCAAAGAATTCATGGATTTTATGCTTTCTTCGACTGGTTAGTTTATCGGGCAAGTTGTGCGGGAATCGACCTCGAACTCGATAATTTATCTCGGCAGGGGTACGAGTATTTAATGGAGCAAAGTGTCGATTTTGGAGTGTTACTGGAATTTAAAGATTATCTCCAACAAACTTTTGCAATCCCAGACGATGCCATAAAACAGGTACTTGACGATGAGTCAGAAGGATTTTTGTGCCAAATTTTCTACGAAGGCTTAACAAATACAGTTAACTTGCCAACACGGGCGCTAAAGAAAGTTGACATTAGTAAAAAAAGTACCAACTTTTTGAATTTATATCGTCCCACTGCAATTAAGCCTAAGCAGTTTAGTCGAGACTATAACTCATCATTTTGGTGGTGTAACCCAGAAACAGGAGAATTATCTGAAAGCCGTACCTCTGAAAATGCAGCCCAAGATACACAATCATTAGCCCACTCCTGTTCGGCTAACGCTATCAGTGCGGTAGCAATTCGCCCTGTCCGAGGTGATACTCCCACGCCCGCATATACCCTTAAGCCTGGTCATCCTTCACTTGTTTGCGATCCATTAGGGCAAGAATTAATACAACGAGTTGTTTTTCACAGTGACGAAACTGCAAATCTTAATTTGTTAGATGTGCAGCGAATTATTTTGGGAAGTGAATACACAATTAAATTCCACAATTCACCAGCTGAAGAAATTCGTGGAGTCCTGGGTTTTACAGCAGACGAGGAGAGCCTGAGTAACTGTGCTTTAGGATACCAGATATTGACGGAGGGAGTTTGTTTTGACCTCAATTCCGATTTGCTAACTAAGCTCCAATTTTCTGCTTCGACACAGAAAAATCTGTGTTACCATGCCATCCACCATGCCTTTGTTAGTGTTCTCACGGTTGAATATCAGGCAAACTACTTTGCTGCTGAATATCTTGTTAATGTGCTGCTGACTATGGCAGATAGATGGTGTGGTGGAGAGGGAGGAACACCAGAAGGGCTGCGTGATTGGTTTATTCGTGGTAACAATCAGTTTGACCGTTGGTTGACAGAAGCAATTAATGGAATACAGCAGTTGTCCCGCAAAAATCAACAAGCTGTTTATCAACTAATAAATAGTAGCAATTAGGACTTACGCATTGACAAAGTGGCAAAAGAGTGGATTGATAAAAAGTATCATCCAATGAATAGGTATCGGACAATCAGAAAAATCAGCAAACCGTCCACAGCACAATGCAATCTGGAACATTA
>JAESGC010000074.1_pt1 | contig 32000 bp, 31 predicted proteins | sample 9266221 | NCBI WGS metagenome assembly JAESGC01 (sample SAMN14515568, study PRJNA621660) | algae metagenome | isolation source: Trichormus sp. ATA11-4-KO1 and co-occurring heterotrophs from soil, at the... | place: Chile: Atacama Desert, Tarapaca Region | collected 2009-05-22 | reverse complement strand
CGAACAACCATGACAATACTTTGGAGTCCAGCCCAGATTTGGGGTTGGTAAAGTTCACCAAGGGCAGAAACTGGTACAGACCAACAGGAGCGAATTTCCGTGCGGTGATGTCCTTTTTCAATGCGGTAGTCGTAACTAAAATCAATGCCTTGAAAATCCTGTGCTGCGGCTGGTTTCTTTCCTGGTGTTTTTAGGGTGATTGCATTGCTTTCATCTCACTTCTTTTGCTCTGATGTCAAGTGCATTTTTGTCAAGTGCATTTTTCATCTGTTTGCTTATGCTTATCTTTGTTATTTTGTCAAGTTCATGTTATACCAAATTAGATGAGCTTACCCTGATTCTACTGTGTCCATTGATTTTACCTAACGTTCTATACTATTGTTTTGACTTTTTTTAAGTGTTCATCAAGTTTTACATTTGCATTATCAAAATAACTTACTATTTCTGGAGAAATTTGATTAATTTGGATTCTCCCCGATTGAAATTGCACGTAGTTGTGGTTTTGATATTCATATTTCCAGGTGCAAGTTGTGAGGCTACTTTTTCGATTTTCCCATCTTACTTTCAACCCCTATCAAATCTTTGTATACTTCATAATCCGGGGAAAGTCGCATTATCAAACTTCTCGTAAAAATACATGCCATCGTATGATCTTGGGCATAATACAAGTCAAAACCTTTAAGCAAATCCTCTTTTGCTCCCTGTTTATCACCTAGTTCGAATCGTGCTACTCCTCTATTGTTATATGCTTCTGCGGAATTAGGATTTATGACCACTGCTAATTCAAAATCTTCAACAGCTTTTTCAAGTTCTCCAGAGAATAAATAGGACTGTCCCCTACCGATATACGCTTCTAAAGAATTAGCATTAATTAATAAAACTTGATTATAGTCATCAATTGCTTTTTGACTATCACCCCACAACCCTTGATAAGTAAGAGCCCGATTTAAATAAGCGTCAATAAAATGTGGATTCAGCAAGATAGCAGTGTCAAAATCTTCAATAGAGCCAACTTTGTTATACAGCTTAGAACGAGCAAATCCCCGATTATTATAAGCCTCAGCAAAATTTGGGTTCATACTTAAGGCTGTATCAAAAAGTTGAATTGCACCTGAATATTTTTCGATTTTAAGCTCCATCAACCCTATTATATTGGGAACTTCTGCAAAATTAGGATTAAGTACTAATGCTTGCTCAAAGCATTCCACAACTCCTTCTAAATTTCCTGATTTGAGGTGTTCAAGCCCTTGCTCGTAATGAGTTTGTGCTTGCTCTATATCTAATGTATTCATATTTCCATTCCTTGAGTCTTGGACTTCGCCACAACCTGATCAATCTGAAATTCACTCACGAAGAAATTTTTGTCTCCATTGTGCTTCGGGACGGCAATCATAAATAGCTGGAATTCCTGTGGGAAAACTTCCAGGAGGGCTGGAGATATATTCAGCGATCATTTGTTCTTTTTGTTGTTCAGAAAGCTGGTTGACTGTCACCTGAGCCGAGGGCGTGGGTAACTTAGCTTCATCTCGAAACCCTCCTACGAGGAATGTTTGAGCCTTGTAGAAGCTAGGTTCGGTAGCCTCACCCATACCAAAACACCCTCGCGATTCAATAAACAGATGAGACTGAATACCTGTAGTAAAATCACGAGTAGGGATTAACTTATGTGCGCCAGTTGCCGCCCAAAAATACATTGGTTGGGCAGATTCAACGCATTGATTTTCAACTGAACTTCCGAGGCTCACAATCCTCTCTACTCCGCATACTTCATATGTCACTTTATACAACGAAGGAGATTGCCGAGAAATATTTCTGACTTTTTCAAGAAAAGGATTTGCTTGATTTTTTTGAGCAAGTTGAGTGTTAGACCCAACTGTAGACTGACAGGATGCAGATGCAAAGGCTAACGAAAGAATTAGGTACTTGCCACTAGTCAAAAAAGAGCGATTTAACATTTGTTTATTTCCTTTAAAAGTTGAAGATTTTTGGTCAAAGAAGAGGATGGCTTCTGCCCCCGACAAATAGCCCTATGTCCTCTTGGGGAATCATACCAATTCGCAATTCGCAATAGAGCCTCCGGCACGCTTCCGCGAACGCAATTCGCAATTAAAAAACCTAGATACAGTAAACCTTTCAAGGTTACATCTGTATCAAATTTTTCGTGAAATGGTATCAGACGGCTTCCCAATTGTCATTGTTGGAAACTTCAAGAAATAGTGATTTGCAGTTTATGTATCCCAAAGCGATCGCACGAAAAACTGCATGAGCGCGATTTTGGGAACCAAGTTTGAGATTTAAAGAATTTGTATATCCTCTGATTGTGCCAATAGAGACATGGAGATTTTCTGCCATCTGCTCATTGGAAAAGCCAAAAGCCATCATTTTAAGGACTTTGATTTCGGAAGAAGTCAACGATTCGCCAAACTTTTTTCCTTTCTTTAAAGGACTTTCCTCCTCTTTGATATCTAGAATTGAGCGAGAAAGTTTAGGGTCAATCCAGCACTGTCCTTCATAAGACATCTTAATTGCGTATAAGAGGATCTCCGGTTCAGTATCTTGTAGCAAATAAGAGCTTGCACCGGAATTAAAAGCTAATTTTAGTAGTCCTTCATCTGAGTGCTGAGTCAGAACAATGATTCTAATATCAGGAAACTCTTTTTTAATAGTGACAATTAAGTCAATGCCGTTAATATCTGGTAAATCAATTTTCAAGATGACGACATTGGGTTTACTCTTCCTTATTGCTTGCAATCCTTGTTGTCCCGATGCTGCTTCACCGCACACTTCCATATTGGTTTGTTGGGAAACAGTGGTTTTTAGTCCAAATCTAAGAATGGGTAAATCTTCAATAATTAACACGCGTATCATAATTTTCTTGATTTAGAAAGAACCTGAAGAAAGAAATCATATTCTAGGATTTAGGAGTCAGAACTCGATTTTCAATCCTGACTCCTAATTTTTTATTGTTTAAATCCGAAAATACATGATGTTGACTTATCATTTGAAAGCTTAATGATCATAATTAAGGATTTGCAATTGATCTTGAATTTGGATGTTACTTTTTTTGGCTGTACCCGAAGGAAGTTCAAGAACATGAGTGGCAATAGGAGCATTATAAATGATGCATGGCTTTTGGGGACATGGCGGCGCATTGTTAACAATTTTCGTAACCATACCATCATTAAGAAATATGATATCTAGAGGGAAATTGACTTTGTGCATCCAGAAACCAGCATTAGTGTAAGGTTTACCAAAGTCAAAAAGCATTCCGCGATCGCTCGGTAGAGTAGCTCGAAATTTCAGTCCTTTCTCCAGTTCTTTAGGTTTGGTAGCTGATTCCAAGTAAAAAGTGTAATTGTTGTGGATCAGCTTGTATTTAATCGGCAAGTGTTGTGGGCGAGATGAGAGAAATATTAGAGAAAGGGTTCCGACAATAACTGCTATTCCAGCAATTGGCCCTAAGAGATTAAGTCCTTTGAGAGCAACTAAATCAAGTTTCTTAGATATTTGCATAGTTAAAAAAGAAGTCAGGAGTCAGGAGTCAGGAACCAGAATGGGGAAATAGAGTATTCTGAATTCTGTTTTGTTCACCCAAAGATATTTACGTCACCAATACTGTAATTAGAAGAATCAACAGGGCTAGAAGGTAAACCCTGTAAAGAAGCTTTGTTTCGCATCGATTCAATTCTGTCAGCTTCTCTAATGGCCAAGGGATTGATTAATTGTCTGGACTGCAATAGTGCGCCTAGAGTAATTTCCAGTGGCGGTAAATCATTGAGTATGGGAATATCTTCGGGGAACATTTCACAGAAAGTAGTTGCAGCTGCTCTCTCCACAATGGTTTGGATCTCTGCGCCCACACAGCGATACGTTTCCTTGAGTAGCCTACGCCACTCGTCATCAGTAAAGGGATCTCCAAAACGGAAACGGTAGTCAAATCTCGCTAGGTGAATTTTGAATATTTCGTATCGCTCACCGTTGTTTGGTAAATCCACCTTAAATATGTCATCGAAGCGTCCGCATCTAGTCAGTTCTGGGGGCAACCATTCTATATTGTTAGCACTGGCAATCACTAGTACATCACTAGTACGTTCTTGCATCCAAGTTAATAAAATACCTGCCAACCTCTTGGATAAATCATCATCCCCAGCGAATCCCTTATCAAAGTCATCTAGGTAAAAAATGATACTGTTTATTCGATCTACCAGTGCCAATAATTTTTTCAGTTTGAATTCTGCAAGGTTGCCGTAACTGCGAAAACTAGACCATTCTACAATGATTAAAGGCACACCCAACCTTTGAGAACAAGCCTTAGCCGAGTGGGATTTACCCGTTCCTGGTGGGCCGATTAATAACACACCCTTGGGTAGTCGTAGATTGTAAGCTTTAGCTAGTGGTGTAGTCAGTCGTTTGTATTTTTTGAACGATTCCTGCATCAGTTCCAGTCCACCAACTTCAATCGCTGGGGGCTGGAGAAACTCAACGTTGTACACCCGCTTGAGTAGATTAATTTTGTAAGCAGAAAGCTTTTCGACAGATGTTATGTTATCGGTGATAACAGAAAAGACACCATACTCAATATCTGCAATATACATTCCTACCGCAGCGATCGCTAAATCATGGATTTCCGATTCAGTATAGAATATGGGTAAAATTTGCGGTAAATAAGCCGTAATTTCCTCGACTGTTGGTAATTCCTGAGTGACAGCCGGAATTTCCGCAGCGATATCAAATGAAAGATGAGCATTTGGCCCCAATAAAAGTGCTGTTTTATTAGAGTTACGATTGTAGAGTTTGAGATTAATTAGCGCCGACTTAATCCATTCCGAGGTGAGAAAAAAATCAGGGTTACTGGTATCCGTACCCAGCCAGGGAAATATTCCCTCCACTATTAAAATGCCTTCTAAGTTGGTGGTTTTCCAGAATTTTAGAATTTCAAAGTAATGTTCGCGCCTGGATTTGTTGACAACAGGCTGATATTCACTGACTGGCTGTAGAGTTAATTCACCCTCGTTAATTTGCAATTGATGTAGTCGATCATCTTCCAGTGACCACAGATAGCAGTTTTTCTCTTGTAGTTCACATTCAATTGCAATACTTGTAAGTAATCGTTGCCTCTCCTGGAGTGGGGATTCTATAGCAACGATAGGATTTTGTAGTTCAATTAAATTGAAGACTTGTTCGATTAAGGCACTCATGAAAAATCGTCCTTGTTATCCACTATTATTTATTCCTGAAGCCGTCAAACGTGGTCAGTTTAAGCCTTTAATTTTGCCTTCAGAATCAAGCGAAAACACGAGACTAGGTGCTTCCGAGAAGAATTTCGGTTTGATTCTAGGCAAGTATTTTGACCCTCATGTGTTTTCTCAACAACAGTTACTACCCCCTGGACATGACCGCGCTTACAGTGCCGACTTTCTTTTCGTGGAAGTAAGTACAAACTTGCATGTGGATATAGAAGTTGATGAACCATTTGCATTTGAAACTAAAGAGCCAATTCACTGTGTAGGCATGGATGACTACCGAAATAAATGCTTTGTCGAGGCTAACTGGATAGTTCTTCGTTTCGCTGAAGAACAGGTGAAAAGTCAACCATTACGATGCTTACGTGTTCTAGCCAATGTTGTTAGCAAGTATACAGGTAATGACAGTTGGCAATTATTGTTTAAGGATGTCGAGCGGTTAACTCCCATCTGGCAATGGACAGGCAGAAAATCCCAAAAACTAAAGCGTAATCACTATCGACAGCAATATCTAAACTAGTACAACACGGCGGAAATAAACAGACCATTCCAAATTAATGAAACGCTTACGCTGTATTCATTTTGAATTTTGAATTTTGAATTCCGCCTCGCGGTACTAGTGCTGCTTTTCAATAGATTGAGTCGGATTATTTCTGTTAGTTATTGATTCTGTAGGATTTAATACTTTATCGAAGAAACAAATTACACCTAAAACAGCAAAAGCAGTAATGAGTATTCTTTGTAATGAATCAAATGTTAGTTGTTCTTGGGTTTGTCTTCTTACTATTTTTTGCCACTGTTGTTCATTCTGTGTATTCTTGAAATAGCCTAAAGCCTCAATCAGTGAAGACACATCATCTCCTTGTTGTGCTTTTTGGCAAAGGAGAATTTCCAGTTTTTCTTTTCGATGTTCAGGGTTATATAAATCAGTTTCATCCCAAGGAGCAAGCATCTTCAATCACAAAAAGAAGTACGTAAAAGATTTTACGTACTTTCATTTGGCATTACATCCAACTAAAACACATATCTTGCGTGACTTTTTGTTAGTGACTACTGCAAAAAGTCATAGCTCCAATTCAATTTGTCTTGATTTTTGTGCTTGTTTTCTACAAGGATCTATTGCTAAAGGGTCTGTACCATCCTGAAAATACTCTTGAGATAAGGTTCTACCATCACCATCGAGGTCGCTATTCAAGATATGTTCCATCAAGTAAAGCGGCATTCCTTTTTGATAGGAATATGCGAGGAAACTGATGATAAATTCTGGTGAAGCCTCACTATCTTTGAGGAGCGACAGCAAGCGATCGCCCTCTTTGAGGGTAGTTTCGGGAATATTGGTAATCGCTGCATCTTGCCAAACCCCGTCATAAATTTCAGATGACCTAACATCGAAATTCTGTTGTTCGGCAAACTCTGTCAGCTTTTGGGTAATGCTCATAGGCCTTCCTTCATCGGTAAATAGCCTTTCCAAGGGTCAGATTTGGCAGAAGCAAGTTCAACTATTTTTTGGGGTTGGGGTTGAGGCTCTGAAACTAGTGGCTGCTGACGATCATAACTGAAATGCTGATCCAACATCTCAATGTGGTTAATGTGTGAAGCCCAGACATCAGCCAATCTACTACCCAATTTATCAGTATCTAGAACTGTGGGAATGTTCACCCCACCATTCCAAACAATGGGTATTCCTTCTTGTTCAAAATATTTACTCAGTTCTTGACGAACAAATTCACCAGTGCCACCACAAATAAGAACTTCATCGACAGATGCGATATTTCTAATCCACCGTAACAAAGCGCGGCAATACTCCCGACGCACAAGATTTAAAGACTGTTGAAATAACGCCAGGTCAGACTCTATATCAGCAGATTTAGTTTTTCGTGATAGAGAACGGAGTAGCTCACAATTACCTAAGCTTGCTTCTACCAAAGCTTTTGGTACACGTAAATCGTCTTTAGACAAACCAACAGCAGTATGATCAACAAACCGTTGAACTAACCAATTCATCCCCCAATCTGTGGATTCAGCTTTGATGTGGTTACCACCTTTAACCACAGTCAAGCTGGCATTGCGATAACCTAACATCAGCATTCCAATGCTCTGACGATAATAAGCATTATCCAAAGTGCGCCGACGATGAGAAAAAACACCAGCACCTTCCAAAGAAACATGGAAATTGCGCTGCTTGAGTTTTAATTTACCAGTTGGTGTAATGATTCCTTGCTTGAGAGCCACAGACAACTGCTTCCCTAAAGTTTTACCATCTTTGTACTCACCGGATGGCAGCAGTAAATGTACAAAAATATCAGCCTCTTTTAACTTGAAATGTTGACAGGTCAACCATAATAACCCAGCTAGCTTAGGTAACGCATACTGATACTTCAAATCCCGAATAGCAGATGTACCACCAAAGATAGATTTAGCCAGACTCCCCAAAACGTAGTATTCGGAGCCTATTCCCACCCAAGCTGCGTCCTGAGAAGCAGCATCAACAGCAAGTCCTTTAACGGACTCCTTTTCTACATCTGCTACTTCTGGACTCATGGTAATAACCTGCGGCACAGCATCAGGATATATTTGAGCGATTATCTTATTAAGACTTGCCCCCAAATCACAAGTCAAAACCAGCTTTATTGCATCAGATTGGTTATTAGCAGTCATTTTATTCCTTTTTAAATATTTGATTAGCTGCAATCATGTCGGCAGTGGGTTGAAGATTCATATCCCAGTCGTCCTCATCATCTTCATTTTCATCTTCTTCATTTTGAGGAACTTGTGTAACCACTGGTTGAGTTGTTGGCGAAACTGGTGGTGTAAAAGAGGGTACTGATGTAATTGTATTCAAATTAGACATTTGTTGGATAGAAGCCAACTTTTTCGAGAGATTTTCGGCAGCAGCACGGCAAGCTTTTTGAAATTCTTCATCACTAACCTTGCCCTCCAAAGCCTCAACCAACCAGTAAGAAGTAAGGGCTTCCCCAGTTAGCTCAACAGCAGTTTTTCCAGGATAAGCCAATAAGTATTCAATGACTTTGCCTTCCCAATTTGAGGTACTCCGTTTGAACCTTGGAAGTTCAACATTTTTATTTCGTTGTTTTCTCATGATCTGAAATCTAAGTATATTCGTATTAAAACACACTAAAAAAATACTAGGGGTTAAAAGTGGTTTTAGTGTGGTGTAAAGGGGGTGTAGACGTGGTGTGAAAAGCCAAAAAATCGAGTTAGAACTAAAAAAAGCAAGGGGTGTAAATGTGGTGTAAATGGGGTGTAGCGGTGGCGGGTAAAAGAGAGATTTCGGGTAGAGTACCATGATGGTATACTCACTTTACTTTCGTGCCCCTGCGGGGTGCCTACGGCATCTCTCACTGCGTTCGAGACACAAAAGTAGTTCGCCCTGCCGGGGGCACGAAAGTAAGACTTAGATAGTCGCGTTTTAAAAAATATGGTAGCGCTGGCAATTCTGCGCGTTGAGAAATTAAAGTCCTTTGGCAACATCGGTGGCAGTGAGAAACATACTGCCCGACTTCAAGATACTCCCAATGCTGACCCAGCTAAAGAAAACATCCGGCTCATTGGGGAGTGTGACGAGCGATCGCTGTTAGAGGTGGTGAAAGACAAAATCACATCCCAGACAAAATACAAGCCTAGGAAAGACTCAGTACTGTGTAGTGAAATATTTCTCTCGGCATCACCAGAATACTTTCGCCCTCATGACCCCTCAAGAGCAGGCGAGTGGGATAATCAACGGATGTTAGACTTTGCCAATGCTTCTAAAAACTGGTTGCTGGAGAATTACGGCGATAAGTGCGTTAGGGCAGAATTGCACTTGGATGAAGCGACTCCTCATATCCACGCTTATGTGGTTCCTGTCAACGAAAAAACCAAACGACTGAGCTATAAAGAGATGTTCGGTGGTAGTCAGGGACAAGGAAGAATTAAGTTATCGAAGCTGCAAGATAGTTATGCACAAGCACTTGCATCATTGGGCATTGAACGGGGTATTAAAGGTAGCAATGCCACGCACACCAAAGTTAAAGAATATTATCAGGCAGTCAACAGTAAACCTTTAAGTTTAGAACTAGAGCGATTCGCACCGCTACCTGGGGAAACAGCCCAACAATTACTTGACCGGATCAAGAATGACAAACGCATACTCGACCTTGATCATCAATTAGCAGATCGCCGACGAATGATTGAGTTAGAGAAACGGGCATCACAAAAAGCGATCGCATCAGAAAAACTCCGCCAGCATTTAGGTCGGCGCTTACTGGAGCAAGAAAAAGAGAATTTGCTATGGAAACAGCAAGCCGAACAACTACGGGATTTGCCCCTGGAGGATGTAGCATGGCAGTTGGGGCTAGACCGTGACCGTGACCAGTCGAAGAGATGGAGAGGTCACGGTCACATCATGAAGATAGATGGCTCCAAGTTTTACGACTTTCATCCCAATGTCCAAAAGGGCTGCGGCGGTGCAATTGACTTGGTGATGCACGTTAATGAGTGTAATTATCGGCAAGCGATCGCCTGGCTAAATGAACGATTTGGTGAAGTGGGGATGCAACGGTCTGTAACTCATCATGCCAGAGAACAAGCTCAGAAAATTGCCCAGGTGGAGCCAAAGCCTCAGTTTGTAGCACCAGTTAAGGAGCAAGTCCATTGGCAAGCGGTTCAAAATTACCTCACACAAAAACGGGGATTACTACCAAATTTTGTGCAAGCCCTTCATGAGCGGGGGTTTGTCTATGCTGACGAGCAACAGAACACTGTGTTCTTGATGCGAGATTTGAACGGTGAAACCACAGGTGCATTTTTACGAGGGACACGAGGGGAAGTTGAAGAAGGCAGAAGGCATTCGGCAGAGGGCAGAAGGAACAAATCAGGAGGAAATTCCACCCCTCCTGATTTGGAGCCACTGAACGGCAGGACTGTGGGGGTCTTAAACCCGGCAGGACTGTGGTCGCAGCAGAGAACAGAGGACAGTATTCCTTCTGCCTCCTGCCCTCTGCCCTCTGCCTTTCTTGATAACACCTTTAAAGGATATGAGAGAGGAACCAAGCGTACTGATGGGTGGTTTTACTTTTGTTTAAGTGGTCAACCACAAGACAAAATTCAAAGGGCAGTATTGTGTAAGTCCCCCATTGAGGCATTATCATTGGCAACGCTTGAACTGGAAATCCAGCAAGGGCTGCCATTAGCCAGGACAATGTACATGGCAGTAGATAGTCCCAAAAGTCTGCCTGTGGAATTTCTCAACACTGTTCCCGCAGTGGAAGTGGCCTATGACAATGACCATGCCGGGGATGAAACGGCACGAATGATCATGGAACAGTTACATCATGCCATCAGGGTTAAACCCAAAGGTAAAGATTGGAATGATACGCTATGTGCCAGGAAAAAACAGCAGTCACAACAGAGGCGTAAGCAGCCGGGGCAAGAACTGTGAAATTTGTTAATTCACGAAGGAAGAAAGAAGAAGAGACCCACATTTAAAAAAGTGGGCTTTAAACCCACAACTAAAGTTTTTATAAGAAGAATTCAGAACTCAGGAGTCAGAATTCAGTATGAATTTTGTACGAGTGGGTGATGAATATCGGTTAAAACCGAGTGGAATTGTGGGCGAAAAAAAATTAAAATATTCTCGCCTTAAAACTCTATCCCTTTATGGGTAGAGTATTCTGAATTCTGAGTTCTGTATTCTGACTCCTGTTTTATTAGCTATTCCTTCTTCCTTCTTCCTTCTTCCTCCTAACTTCTTCCTTATTTTGTAAAATAACCCAACAAAACACCCCAAATAAAGCCAAAGACCAGCAATAAACGTTTTGCTGGTCTATTTATTTTTGTAAAGGGAGATATAATCGCTGCGAGTACCAGGTAAAAAACTGTTTCCAAAATATCAATTTCAAACTTAGCAAGCGCTACGATGATTAAGCAAAGGAATATGGCAATTGCTATAATATTCTCAACTTGATCTAGCGTATTTTTAAAGTCATGCATTAGTTTACAAGTCAGTTGGACTTTCTGATTTTAACTAAGCAGTGACCTTGTAAGCGATCTTCTCGCCGACAAACATCAATTGTGGTTTTGTTATCAGTCAATATTTGCCTTGCAAGATTTCCCTCTGGTGATTTCGCCCATTGTAAAGTTTTCAGATCGTTGGCTGTAACTCCAGTGGTGGGATCTGCCACGTAATTAGCAATGACATTCCAAGTAGTGGCAGAACCGAGTAAAGCCCCTAAGGCTATCATGCCGCCAAGAATACTACCAATAGACCACACCCCCAGTTTGACTTTACCAATCTGCGGTGCTTCCACAGGCAGAGAAATTGTCGGTTTCAGCCGAGGGATTTCTTCTTTAATACTTTCTTTAACGGCAGAGGTAATGATTGCGTGTTGCATCACCTCTGCGGCTTTGGATGCTGATTCTAGTTTTTTATCCATCATCAGTGCCCCGGCTTCCATCAAGGCTTCCATCTGAGCAGGAAATTGAATCATCATCTCCTCAAAATTACCCAAGATGCTCATAATTTGGAACATCGGGTCATTGGGGTCAAATCCTATTTCCTCTGAAAGTTCTCGTATTCTTTCCTTTTCTGCTTCAGAATATTTAGAAATCGTCATGTCGCTTCGCTCCAATTCAAAATTCAAAATTATCAATTCAAAATTCGCGCATTATTTCTTCTTCATTTTGCATTTTGCATTTTGAATTCAAAAAAGGTCATGCCTTTGCTCTTGCTCCTGATTTATTTGTAAAAGTCCTAAATGTCTTTGAGCGATAGAATTATTTAAAATTGATTGGTGGAAATTTTTAATCCATTTGTAAACGTAAGCTCTATACACAGAATAAATACTAATAGAGGAAATAGCTTGTGAGTATGGGCAGGATGCCCTTTCTATTGCTTCATAGCTATATTTATTTAGCCCATCAAGAACAATGTCTGTACCACTCAAAGTCATTAATTGGGAATAACTGGAATTTTGATATAGCTGAAATTTTTGGTCAAAGTGTTGGTTTTTTACCACAACATAATCAGCCTTGTTCTCTGCAAAAGCTAAAAGCTGTTCCAGATATTCAAGACAGTCTAATCTATGAGAAATTGGTTGTACAAAAGTTAGCCGCCAGCCAACTTCAGTCAAAACTTTGAAAAGGTTGACATTATCCATGTACTCGCAGATTCTATCTATCTGCTGTCCTGGCATATCAATGGCGATCGCATCGTAGCCATTCTTGATTTCTTCGAGTATCTGGTCAGTACCTCCGTTAAAATTGATACTCTCAACAGGGATTAAATATTTGTAGGAATCTAATTTGCGGCGATTGTCGTGGTCATAGGCTCTGATTCGCTTTCCTTGAGAGCAGAAAAAATCAATTAACAGCCGAATCACCGTAGACTTTCCTACGCGAGAATCACCTACGGTCATAATTAGACGCTTACAGGGAGACATTTTCTAATCCCAACAAGTTTTTCACTGGCCTAATTGAGTTCTTGAAATTTTCCATCCACTTGCTGACTCTACCTTTTACAGAAAGCTTTTCTGTTTGTGTAATTCCCATAGCATATGAATAATTGTTTTCATCTAAATAGTCGTATGCGTGTGCTATCAAGTCAGGCATATAGATTTCTGGTATTGGAGCTTTAAGTTCTTTTAGTTCTGTGACTAATGAAGAATTGTCATATCGCTCAAAGCTTTCTTCATCACCAAAAAATAGGTTTTTTATCACAACATAATCAACATTATTTCCACAAAAATCACGTAAATGCGAGAGTTGATTAACCGAATCTTTTGTTCTATTAATCACTGCTGCCATCGTTACTCGTAGGTCAAGGTCTTTGCCTACCATTTCAAAGAATCCCATTTCATACTCAAATGAGCGAAAAAACTGAATCGACTGGGGTGGTAACTCAAGTAAGAATAGAGATTTACCCGGTTCAGCATTTTCCTGTCCTTCTTGTTTGGGAGGATCTATCAAGTTTTTCAACCGATCTAGAAAGATGTCGGCTTGCCCCCTCTTGAAGATATCAAGAGGTAAAACCGTGCATTCCTTCTCATAAAATCTTTTGATTTGTGGATTTGACGTATCAGCATCAAAGGCTACGAACTGTTGCTGCGTATCTAAGTAGGTTTGTAATAAACCTCTAGCAAAGGTACTTTTTCCCACGCCTCCTTTGTCACCAGTCACAATTACTAATCTGCGACTGTAAGTTTCGGACTGTTTATTTGAGTTGTCTGTCATTCTTTTTTTACCCATTTTGTACTAAATGTTGTATGAAACTTGAAGAAGAATACAGGAGTCAGGAGTCAGGAGTCAGAATCAATTAGTGGGGGATTCAGACCCATCACTAATTGTAGACCGCTAAATTAAAAATTTAGCGGGGTCTTAAACCCGTTTATTCATTCGCCACTCGCACAGAATTAAATTCCGAATTCTGGCGACTGACGCATGTATTCTGCTTTGATAATTCAGAAATCAAACGCTCTATCTGAAAAGGTTACTAAGTTATATATCTGGTTCGGTTTTTCACCATTTATTTTGAATTTTGAATTTTCATTCATACTGACTCCTGAATTCTGACTCCTGAACTCTGACTCCTGACTCCTATCAATCACCAATGTCTAGACCTTTATCTTTCTCTTTTCGCTTTTGTTGAATTCGAGTTTGTGGTGATTGTGATGGTGGCTCTTGTTGATTAAGTTCAACTATGTTTTTCACTTCTGCTTGAGAGAGATCGTCTCTTAAAATCTTAAAATCATTTGCTCCCTCTTTTTCGGCTTGAAAAGCTGGGTTCTGTTGCTGCGGTTGTAGTTTCTTGCGGTCTATACTAAGAATCTGTTTAGTATTTTGAACTTGAAGTTGAGCTTTATATCCTTCATTTTCATAGGTATTAATTCCATTGCCAATATTTTTACCCCTGGTGATAATGGCATCCATAACTGCTATGATAAATGGTTTCTTCTCCTGGTCTTTATTTGTTCGCTCATTCTGCCCCATAACTGATTCTACTGCTTTGCTAAATTTGTCTTTAACTATTGATGAAATACTCTGTTTTTGTGGCACAGATTGTTGACGTGATTTTTGACGCTCAGATAATTTCTCAAGTTGAGTAATTACTGCACTTGGTTGAGGTTGAGGCTTCTGCTCTTCTAGTCCAAATTTAGCTAAATATTGGGAGAGGTATTGCTGTTTGAGTTGCTGTTTGTACTCATCAGTATTTTGCCCTTGAGATAATAACTTTCCTAATTCTTGTTGTGGTTGCTGCTGGCGTTCAGGAGAATCAACTGTTAAATTATCTTTCTCTTTTTCTGCATTTTTCGTCTCATTCAATATACGAGAAAGCCTGGCAACCATCATATTATCTGAGATGCCTCCAGGATTAACTTGTTTAATTTTTTCTAGAGTTGAAGATTTACCTTGTTCCATAGTAGATGATTCCCACTAATTATAATTCGATATCGGGATTTTTAGACTTGCGACTTTGGCGAAATTGTTGTCTAGATTGTGGTTGAGAATATTCTAACTGTACCCTCTTAGCAATTAGTTGGAGGTTTTCGACATCTTGCTGTCCAATTTTAAATGTATGAGCTTCATTTGTAGTTAAATTAATCTTGATAGCTTCTCTATCTAAATTATTTTCTTTTTTAAACAATTTAATAAAGTTATCACCAGTCTGGGGATTATTCTCAGATTTAATTCGGTAAGCTCCTATTTGTAGATGACGAGATTGTGCTGTATTTAAAGTATTATTAAGCAGTTGACCAATTTCTGATATCTGTATTTTTTTTATAGTTTCTTGAGTTCCCAAAGGAGCAAGAGAACCTAGATGAGATTTAAGTGTTTTAGCATCTTCATAAAATGAAGGTAGTTGATTTTCCTTGCTAGCAACATTTAAAAATTCTTGTCGTTCTACTGCCAGCATATTTTCCGGCTCTTTGGTAATGGCAATCTTACCTTGTTTATCAATCTCAAATTGCATCAGAGGTTGAGCGAAATAAGTATTCTGTTCATCTTCGGCACGGTGGATACTGTAAGTGTCACGAAATTTCCTTACGGTAAAAGCATCACTCTTGTAAACCAAGCTACTATCATCTAATTCCACTCCATAATTATCAATAAGTTGCTTGGCAGTAGATGCAATATCTTGATTTTCTTTCTTCAGTAGAAATTGTCTAGGAAGAGTTTTGGCGTAGATTGGCACTTGTTGTTGTGCTGCCCAGTATTGTTGATTTTGAGATTCATGATAATTATCATTATTTTCAATTAAAGGTAGTGCAACATTGGGATTAGCTTCTTCTTTACTACTGTTATTTTCTGAGTTTTTTGAATTAATAGGTGCTTGCGGTTCTGGAGATGAGCGAGGTTTAGGGATAGAATTAGCAACTTCTTCTGATGACAAATTAGCTGGATTGGCACTAACAGTCCCGTCTGCCTGTTTTTCATAAAGTTTGAGTACCTCGCCGTTTTTCAACAAGATTGTGAATTTTAAATCAGGTGGTTGGTAATTTTTCTGCCACTCTTTTAAAGGTTGAGCTTCTTTAAATAACTGTTCAAAAGCAACTGAACCCTGTTTGACTGTAAAATCATCAACTCCTTTTTCAGGGCCAGGCAGCGCGATGACACTAACGTTTGCCCCAGCTTTCTCAAGTAAGTTACCAGTTTGTAATAGAGCAATGTTCACATTACGAATGGTTTTCGGCTTGATATCGTGGTCAAAGCAGAATTTGATATCTCTACCTTTATTCGCAAACATGGCAAATTCTTCACGCAGTTGAGGCTGAATGGGATTCCCCTGTTCATCTCGACTACGGTAGCCAGCATTAATTCCCGGTAATCCAATAGCTGCATGACCTTGGCTTAACAAGCTGCCTGCTTTTTTAGCACCTTCAGTCACAATTATGGGTAGATTATGTTTCCAAGCACAGTACCAAAATCCACTCTGGCGATCGCTCTCGGTTGGATTAACTCCAGCTTTGTCGTAAATTTTGTTAGCGATCGCGCCAGGCACATCCAGTAAAAAGATACTCAAGTCAGTTTTGGGTGGATGCTCGTATTTGATGAATTTACCAGGTTTATCACTACTTTCCCTAGGTGCGTTAGGTTTGAAGCATCCCCACAGCTTTTCATCGGGTTTGTCGCCTGGTTGTAAATCTGGGAATGAGCGAGGGTCAACCCCAGCATTGCACCACCAACCGCCTTTTTCTAGGTGCTGATATCTGTTTAAATCTCCATCTCTGAGCCGTCCATCGTTACGGCGGGAGATGTTGTTACTGTACATCAGGTATTCCCACGCCTCATTTGCTTGTTCTACTGAGTCGTGTTGAAGACTTTTAAAATTGCGGCTGGCAATATCTGGGTCAATGGCACTGCCCTCCACTATTTCTTGCCAATGTTCCAAATCAATATGATCTGGAGGGGATGGAGTAGGAGAGACTGTAGAGGAATTTGGTGAATCTGGTGTGTTTTCATTATGGGCTGGCTCTTTTGAAGTAACTCCAGGTAAAGGAGTGGCTTCAGTTGATGAAAATGGGGAAGCGGCAGGTGATGATGTAACCGGCTCCGTAGTGGCTTTGTTTACTTCTTCTAAATCATCATCAAAATCCCATTCGATATCAATCAGGGGGTCAATCTTTGACCACGAATACCCCCCTGATTCATTGGGCTTCATGACATAAGTATCATATCCAATTTCTATCTTTGCTCTCTTGTCCCATTCATACTCTAAACGCTCAGAAATTGCTTCAACTAGTGGCACAATTGCTTCATTCCAAATTTTCAGAGTTCTTTGATAATCTTCCCTAGAAAAAATGGAAACAAGATTTACGGAATTTGGATCAAACATAAAATTGAGGTAAGAATTCAGCACTCAGGAGTCAAATCAATTCAAAATTCAAAATTATTAATAGCAGCCCAAGGCACGCTGCGCGGTAAGCGCAGCCATGCCCGCCAGGGCTTTACAAAATTAAAGATTATGGCGGGGGCTTGAACGAGCGAATTAATCAATTGCAAAATTTTATTTTGCATTTTGCATTTTGCATTTTGAATTCAAAAAAGGTCAGAAATCAGAATTAATTAGGGTTTAGGAATGTAAGAATTCAGTAGTCAGGAGTCAGAATTATCAGAGTTTAGGAATATTAGTTTATTTATCAAATATGAGAGTTTGAAATATTCTGACTCTTGTATTCTGAATTCTGAATCTTTACAAATTTACTATTGGCTGTGTTAATTATTTCTGTATATACTTTTTGCAGAATTTCGTATTGCATCCAGGTAGCACCCAAGCATTTTAAATCGATGATTTTAGTGCTAGAGATAACTCGATTGAGAATAATGTCAATTTCCACTAAATTTCTCCTAACAGCAATAAAAGCTATATATTGTAAATCGCTCCAGCCAATTCCTTGAAGATACCTGTAAATAATTTGCTCATAATATTTTTCATCAAGTATTTTTTGGACATGCTTAAATACAAGCTTGACATATATACCAACTTTCTTTAATGAGGGTCTCTTGCTGGATTGTTTGTAAAAAGCACTGACAATGTGTGATGTAGCTCCTAAAACATTTACTATGTTTCCTAGCAATCTTTTTTTTGTTTGATCCAATTGGTATATATGTTGAAAGTCAGTGATAGCTTCCTCTCTAATCTTTGCTCTCACTGAAAACTCCTACAGCATTGATTTGAGGCTATCTACAGGCAACATCTGAACCCCAGGTTCCACAGGGTCTTCAGGTATTGGCAGTCTCCGGTCTACTTCTCTAATTCTGATATCTAAATCTTGTTGTGTCGGAGGTCTTTGGGTGCTTCGTCGTGCCATTTTAGCGACTAATTTACTCCATTGTTCTTGGTTGTAATCATCGATTGAGATAATGGACTTAGGGATTTTGATAGTTTTTAGCAAGGGAACTGACCCCTCATTTTTATTGGAATATGCAGGGTTGATAAAAACACATTTACCTGCTGGCAATTTGAGAAATTGGGCAGACTCAAAGAGTTTCTTAGTCTTTTCTTGCTCACTCGTTGTCGTATTGGCTTTCCCACCACCAGTGGAACGGCTTTTGTGTTTATATCTGATTTCTTCATCTCCCAAAAAGCTAGAAAATAATTGTGCCGAATCGTTTTCACCGGGATTAAAGACAAACTTGGTACCGCAAGCACCAAGGATAGTTTTAGCTACTTCCTTACCGTAATTCTTCTCAAGTTGACCCATATTCTGCCAGCCCAGGACACCACAAAAGCCTTCACTTCGAGATTCGTTCAGCCATTTATACAAGTCTGGTAAGTAGATTGAGGGTAATTCGTCCAGAGCTACTATTAGAGGGTCTTGGCGTTTTTTAGCAATATTCCTCGCCACAGTCATATGTAGAATACTGGTCATCAAGGGAGCAACAGCATCTCGACGCTCTCTATCTAGTCCAAAAATAATCATTTGCTTACCCTTAATTTCTAAGGGTAAAGTAGTTTTACCAACAAAACAGCCTAATGTGTTTTTCGCCATGAAGCGGGTAAACATTAAGGATGCAGTAGCAGTGATTCCGGCAACAGTTTTCTCAGAACCAGCAGAACTAAATAACTGACCAAAAGCGATTCTAATCCAAGGATTTAAGTTAGCTGCCATTAAGCGGGTGACCATTTGCTCACTAGAAAGGATAGCAGCTGAGGTCATAATGTCAGCGCGATCGCCAAATTCTTTAGTGAGCATTAAAATTGCTTGCGTTAATTGATCTCCTGAAGGGCCAAAGAAACCATCTTCACTGGCACTACTGATAATTCGGAAGTTTTTATTAATAACTGTTGCTAGCTGTCTTGCTGTTTCTGCATCAGCAGAGTCTCTTAAAAAATCAATAGGGTTGCAGACTTCAGATTCCGGGAAACCAGGGGCGAAAATATGCACGTCATATCCCATTTTCTTGGCATAAGCTGCAATTTTGGCTTGGGATGGATATTTGAAATCATACGCAATTATGGGAAATCCTTGGTCAATTGCTGAGTAAATTAAAGGATTGATAGCACTGAAAGTTTTCCCACTACCAGGAGCGCCAATAGCTGCTGTACCTCGTTGGGCATCTGGAACATAAAAGGGAATACCCACACTACCTTTTTCTGTTTTTCTTCCTTTAAATTGATGCTTGCCAATATATAAAGCAGCACTATCACACTTGATTGTTGATATCTGTTTTAGGGCTTTTTTCTTAGCAGCAGCAATCTCTTTTTTTCCTCCCCAATAACTACTGGCCAGTTTCTTTTTATTATTGCTATCACCAAAAAAGACTTTCAGAATAATCAATAACCCTAACATCCCTAAAAGACTCAATCCGTTGGGACTAAATAAGTTATGTGTATATTTACCAATGTCATGTTGTGGGTCTTGTAGTTGATTAAACTGAGTGGATAACTGATTTGGAAATTGCCTAAACTGTGATGGTTGTTGCGCGATTACTGTATTTTGTTTGCTCATAATTATTAACGAACTGTGTAAGGATTCAGAATTAATTCTGACTTCTGACTCCTGGGTGCTGAATTCTTACATATTTCTAAACCCTGATAATTCTGGCTTCTGGCTCCTGACTACTGAATTCTTACGGAACTGTAGGAGGATTACCAAGAATTATTGGGTCTTTTTCTCGATAATTGATAAAGGGAACAGGCCCGATAAAATAGGGAGTGCAAGTGCGAACAAAAGCTATCCGCTTGCAAATTCTAAAAAACATGCTGGTGTCAACCCTACCTTCAGCTTCATTGATATTCCACACCACTTGTTTAAAGGCGGAACCAAACGGATGCCGTCCTGTGGGTTCTCTTCCTCCGTTGACCACACGTAAAATCCCAAAACCCCCGCGCACTTGTTGGGATTTACCTGATATCCACTGCGCGCCTGTAGCGCCAGGCGTAAACCCAGATAATTCAAAGTGAGCGCAACTAGGAAGATTGCACGGAACGTTGAAACCTTCTTGGTAACTACCAGAAATACTGCGGATTCTGTTAGCTTCGAGATCACCTAAAGGTAGATCAACTTTGCCAATAAATGCCAGGGAAGCTGTGGGGATACTAGGAAAATTGTTCCAAGTTAAGTTAGGCAGTCCGGGAATGTCTTTAATTAACGTATCTTGCCAGTTTGCAAACCTTTGAATCGCTGTCCTCTCCACCCCTGGAATATCTAACAATCTATATCGGCTTAAGTCGATTCGCCCAAGCTGTAGTTGTCTTATTCCGTTGATTTGAGCAATGTCACCTATTCTTCCGCTAGTTCCCCATCCAGATCGCCTCAACAAATCTCTGATTGGTGGAACTTGGCTGACATATCTATTCCTTAAGCTTGGGACTGCTTGTACTAAATTCGCTATAGATTGCTTTTTTAATAATCCAAAATCGGATAAACGCAGTGTGTTGATGTTTGTCCCTTGGGTGCGAGCGATCGCTTGCACATTGAGTCTTTCTATGCCAAAATCTGCTTCTTCAAAATCGCCCAACTCTAAAAATTCGGCGATACTTTGTCCAGCACTCCAAGTCCTAGTTTCTGTTCCCAATCTTCCTGGAAACCTCACGCTACCGCTTTCTTGTACAATCATGTCGCTGAAGCGAAGCCTTGACCAATCCGGCATGAATCCAGAACGGGAATTAACAATGGGAACTTGAGCCGATGCCTGGGGAATCATCCAGCCGATTGCTTGATTTAGTATTCCATGTTTGATAAAACTATGGATAAATAATCCCCCTAATAAGCCCCACAATATGAGATAACTAGCAATATCTTTCTTAGCTTTTTGTGATGGTTTTTCTGTAGTCATTTTTAAATTTGGCCTATTTCCATGATTTTATTGACTAATTCCATTGAGACAACCGCTTTACTAGCAGCCGTAGTAATTTCATCTCCTTGTTGTAAGTAGTTAATTAATTTTTCTAGGCGTTGATGTAATTTGTCTTGGGGATTGAGCAATTTATTCCTAATAGCAACAGCTATCCCATTTTTGAGATTACGTGTAGTTTTCAGAGTAGTTACTAACGGTTGAAGTTGTGGAATAGCTTTCTCTTGTTGCACAACCACATCATTAGTAATCACTACTTGACTATATTTAGGCGTGCCATTAGAAGTAGCTACACGAAAACTGTAAGCCTTGCGCTCTCCACTTGATGATTGCGTAATAATCGTTAGCAGAGTGCTTGGTGCTTGGGGTAAGCCAGGAATATTAACTCGGTTAATTCGTCGCAGGTGAATCAGCCCGGCACCAGGATTTTGGCAATTTTGGTCGATGCCTTCTAAACAGCCGTCAGTATCTACCAGGATTTGGGAGGGGTCGTCTAACCACACTCTTTTGATTGTCTCCCCAACTTCGTAGAATGAGATACTGACACCGTGACCATTCCAAACATTGATAGTTTGAAAAGTCGCAGTTTCACCACTGACTTGAGACTGCTTAAAGCTGCGAACAATAGGTGTGGATGCATTGGCGATAAGTGGGGTAAAACTCACGCACAGACCTATAGCCCATCCAGTTATTTTTAGCTTATTCATCTTCATCAAGGAAGCTCTAAAGTACGGTTGACCAAAAATGTTAATTTGGTGTCTTTAGGTATGTACCAAACATTGGGACGAGCCAAAATTTCTTGTGTGGAAGTTTCAGCCCGACGACCAATAATCTCGCTGAGGCTCCCGAATGCACCTTCTAGTACAGCCCCACCAATATTGCGACGACTATTGTTGACGCGGCGGCGGCGACGAATCCGACCATCTAATAATTCGTCTTCAATGTCATCTTCAATGTCGGGTTGATTAATAATTTCTCCAATCTTCTCTAAACCGCTCACCAAACCCACTGTGAGGTCATACCTAGCGATTTCGCCGCCTTTATCTTTATGCTGTTGAGCTATTAATGGTTTACCGCCATCCCCCTGTACAGTAATCGCTCCTGCACTGATGGGATATTCTGTGTTGTCTTTGATGATGCTTGTTACTTGTACTTGAGCGTAACTTGCACCATCAACTGACAGCATTTCTAATGCCATTAAACTGCCTCTAGCGATCGCCACATTTCCGTAATTATCTTTGAGGTCTTCAGTGAGCCTGGCAACATAGTGCTTGCCGTCTTCATTCTGCTGGTTATTTGTATCAGTGGACTGTTCTTTAACCAAAGGAGTAATCAAAGTGCCGCTAGCGAACTCTCCAACTACTAGGTAACGACTGCGGCGCTCATTGATAATTTGAGCCTCCTGGGGTAAAAAGTTAACTGACGCTATTTTGAGATCATTCATCTTGGCTTGTCTGCTTTGCTTTTCTACTTGCCAACGAGGCTCTATCTTCTCAATCCCCTCTCTAGAAAGCGCGTTGGGAGTAATTTGGTGAGGGCTGGTAATGGGAAGTTCAGGTTCGTTTTCTTCTGACTCTATTCTTGTGAGTATGGGCTGTGAAGCAGGCAATGATTCATTTTCATTGGCAGCATAGGCGATATTGCCAAATGACCCCATTTTCCGTAATCTATTCAGTTCACTGATTGGGTCGGGAGCTTGAGTTAATTCTCTTTCTAGCGTTACTCTTGGAGGAGTCGGTGTCGGTGGAGGTGGAGGTGGGGAGTAATTTCTAGGTGGTGGCGGCGGCGGTGCTGGTGGTGGCGGTGCTGGTGGCGGCGGTGTTAGAGATTGATTAGGAACTGTTTCAGGTTTAACTTTAGAGGTTTCTGGTAACTCAGGTGATGGTGCTTCTTGTTTCTGTTGGTAAATTTTTTCTAATTGCTCAGACTGTCTAGCTAATGCTAGTTGAGCGTAAACATCTCCATCATTAGATTCAGATGTTGATTGTTCTGTTGCTTCTGTTTCTGTAGGTTTAGTACTTTGGTTTGTGGCTTGAGAATTGCCGTTAATTATGTTGTTAAACAGAAAGTAAAAAATCAAAAATCCAATACCTAACGGTACACCAATTATACCCAGCCTCGACCAAGGGGAAGTAATCACATTATGCTTGGTCAAAAGTTCAGCTTCATCAACGTCTTGAATCTCATCTTGAGCTTTATCTTCTTGTTCAACGAAAGATTCATCCAGTTCATCAATGTTTAATATTTCATCAACAAGTGATGAACTTTCTTGATTTTCTGTATTTGAGATATTTTCATTCATAATCAATTATTTTTCCCAAGGTTTAAATCAGTAATTTGAGTTATTTCTAGTCCCGGTTGCCGAATTCTATATATTTTCTTAGCTAATTCTGTAGTATCTTCTGGAGGGTTTTGCGGGGTGGTAACTGATTCAACTGTTATTGTTTTATTAAAAGGAATAGCGTCACCAGCATTATCTAATTTCTTGAAGGTCACTAAAGTAGATTGGTAATCAATCTGCCACTTTCCTTCGCTAATTTTGCGAGGATTTGAAATATAGTTGGGGACAATAGCTACCCGAATATTTCCGCTAAATATTTCCGGGTCGGTCATTTGTGCCAGTCGCCTGAGAAAAGCCGAACGGAAGCCTTGTTTGTCTGTCAGAGAGAAAGCAGCTTCATAAGCTTTCGTCGTCACTTTTCGAGAGGCATTGTTATCTATTCCCTTGATTTCTACCCCAGGATCTGTTTTGATTACCAGCTTACCTTGCTCATTATTTGTCTGAACTAATCCATCCCAATTGAACATTCCAACAAAGGCATCAGAGACAAACTGCTTAATAGTTTCACTTGAGCGCTCTGCTGGGTCTACCGCTTTTGCATAGATAGTTTCTCCATTTGACAATTGAATCAATGAAGGTACTTTATTTTTAGCTAATCTGCTAATTGCCCCATAATTCAGAAATTGGACAATCAAAGAAATACAAGCTACAGAACATCCCACTACTGCTACAATTGCTACTCTAGTTGGAACTGCCGCTCCATAACTCAACAGTAAACTTGGCTCTTTGTTTGTTTGTTTAATTTTGAGCATAATTATATGTAAGTAGGTGGGTGGGAAAATTTATCGCTAGGATAAGGCAGAAGGCAGAAGGCAGAAGGCAGGAGGGAAGAGGGTTTTAAGCTGATTCATTTTTCTTTACATAGTTGATTTTATGAAAAAAAAGTTAGGTTCAAAACCGAGTGGAATTGTGAGCAAAAAAATCCTTGTTTTCCAAGGTAGGTAGAAACCCCAACGCCACTTGCTTTATTTTTAATTTTTAATTTTGAATTTTGAATTTTGAATTGATTCATTATCTAGGACGAATCATTCTGGCCACACCACCACCACCACCAGTGGACACAGTGACAGCAACATCTTTGGCTAAATTCTTAGCTTCATCTGCGGCTTTATTAATTTGATTAAGCAATGCTAGTCCACCACCCGCCGCCAATCCTGTGGCTAAAAAAGGCGCAATAATTCCAATTGTGAATAAGAAAAATAGCGGTTGATCTGAACGAGAATTAGCAATTAATTCGGCAGCAAAACCTGTGATAATGCTGAAACCTAGTTTTGCCATGCCGACAGAAAAATATCCTGTGAGCCATGCAAAAATTGAACGTGAACCATAGGGTAGTAATGAACCACCTACAGCCAAAGGGCCAAGATAAGCGCTCAGAAGCATAGTTAATTCTATGCCCCATTGATATGCTCCGCTTAGACCTACCAATATATTGGTGATATTCTCCGACACAACTGAGCCAACGTACCCACTAAACGGAGAAAGTAGAACTTGAATAGGATTAGCGCCGCCTCTTATAGCTTGAATAGGCGCAGATATCACAGTATCTATGCGGTCAATTAACCACGCAAAAGGGCCAGTTGCACCAAAGTAGCTAGGATACTGAGACATGAGCCGTCCTCTTGCTTCTTGCAAGCAATCAATGCCATCTTGGGGACTCAACGAAGATGACTGACACATCTCAATTTCTCTGCCGATAGCACTTCGTACTGCTGTCACACCTAAAGCCCTGGTATAAGCCGCTCTTAGGTCAACTCCTACAGCTGTTCTTGTTAGCACATAATTGTTTACATTATTTATATAGTCTTTGATTCCAACAGTCGTTCTTCCCAAAAGTTGTCCATTGTTAAACAGCAGTGCCGAAATAATTAAGGGCCAGATAAAAGAACTAAAAGCTCGTTGTTCTTCATTGTTTAAAACTTGTTTTGTCCATTCCAGAATGTAAAACCCCAGTGTTGTTATTGCAAATAATGTACCAACTGTACACATCGCAGAATAAAGTGGGCCTCCCAGCACCTCTTGCCACAACTCATCAAAACCTTGAGAAACTGCCTGAGAAACTTGGGCGGCTCTCTGGGCGACATTATCAGGTGGAGGAGTTTGAGCTAACAAATGGATTAATGGCAACATATATTAGTTTCTTGCTGGATCTAAAACGGACATAAATACTAATTCTTGAGTTAAAGTAGCCTGCCCTGTAATTCGTAAATTCTCTTTTTCACGGGTGCTGGCTAAATTGTCGGCAATCTGTGCCAGCATCAAATTTGATTGGGCTGTATCTTGTCGAGAAGCTAAAGAATCAGCGTGAAGACGAGTGATCGCCGAAACCATTTGAGCATTTTGAGCCGCGATGACTTTCAAGATATTTTGGGAGGCATCCATGTTTTGTGCTTGCTGTGCCAAACTTTGAGCTTCTTGAGCTATTTGAGTAGTCGCCTGAATTTTTCTTTCCGTATCTTGTTGTCCCTCTACTCCCACAACAGATGAGACAGAAGCTCGAGTTAAATCTCGTTCTAAATCTTGAGCCAGATTTTTGGCTTCTGGCAGTGAACGACTATTTCTCAGTCTTTGTTTCAAGTCTTCACCACTGGATACTGGGTCTGGTGTTCCCATTGAACCCATTGAACTTTGAATAGCTTCACGGGCATCATTCTTGATGTCTGCCCAGGAACTATCAATTTTTTGCTGTACTTGCTGCTCTAACTGCCTATACTCATTCCTCACATCATCAATAATCGACTGAACAAAATTAAGAATTGGCAAGCTTAATGCGTGACTGGGAGTAGAAATCAATATCCCTGTCAGCACAATAGAAATAGGGATGATAAATTTTTGGGGTTTGAGTTGCATGATAATTAAGCGATTTTTACAAGAAGAATTCAGAACTCAGGAGTCAGAATTCAGAATTTAATTCTATGTGACTGGCGGACGAATAAATGGGTATAAGACCCTCACTAAATTAAAATTTTGCTGGTCTACAATGAGTCGGGGATTCAGACCAGACTCATTGATTCTGACTCCTGATTTCTGGCTCCTGAATTCTTCAATAAGTTTCCTGTTAACAATTGTTTAGCTTCCTCTGATAGCTCCTCATCTCGAATCAGTTTGATATATTCCTCGCTGAATTTATAAAATCCGAGAATAGGGTTGTGTTGATATTTGGCGAGGAACAAAGACCTTAATTCTTGCTCATTGGGATTATTAGCAACTGCTGCTAATAAACAATATGCTGGATAATAACGACAGAAGGTAAGTTTGCCATTATCATCTAATAACCAACTTGAGTAGATACCCTCTTTCTTGGGATAAAATGACTCTGTACTGTTACGACTGATAATTTCGTAAGGGTACTTGAATCTTTGTACAAATGGATCAATTGCTGAAGATTGAATTCTACCTACTAAACGCGTACTAAGATTGGCGAAAATTTTCGCAGCTGCTTTACTTTGAAAAATACTTTCCGGCTCTTGTGCCGATAAAATGACACGAATCCCCGCTTTCGCACCATTTGCACATAGTCGCCCAATCAAATCAGCTATGGCATCAAATTCAAATAAAATCGGAGCTTCATCTAGAAAGAATATACTGGCTTTAGAAGATAAGGCCCTTCGTAAAGCTGCGGCGTAAGCACTTAACGCTACTATTGCCGCATCAGATTCACTGGCTAAATTTCGGAGAGCAAATACTAATAATTTGGCATCTGTGCGGAAACTGGAAGGTTGAGAAATTGACTGTCCTACTTTGCTACCTAGCCAATATTTCAATCTTATTTGAATTTGTCCTAACGCTTCAGTTACTTCTTTGCTACTGTTAGATAGAGAATCGAGATTAATATATCCAGGCGTGCAGTATTTACAAAAGTCTTTTAAAGTTGGGGTATCTAGCCATTCTCGTGTCCCTATTCCTGCCTTGAGGGCTGCTTGATATCGTAGTTTTATTTGGTCGTCGCTAAAGAATGTCTGCAATGCCAAAGCGATAATCGACTCAATTATCGAGATGATTGTTGGACTCACACCAATTGAGTTCATGCCAATAATCATTGTCATTAGCACGGACTTCAGGAAATCCTTGAAATCAGACATCCGCTCTTTAATAATTTCTTCACTCATCAAGCGCAAGTCTGGAAGCTCAAACAAATTATTTGATTCTCTAGCAATGTCAAAATACGCTCCATCATTACCCAATAACTTGGTGTAATCCGTGAAAGTAGACGTACCATCAGGTTTGGGGTAATCCAAGGCTATTACCGGAATCCCTTGCGCTAAAGCTGGGGTCAAAATACCCGCAGCTAACACTGATTTACCAGAACGAGTTGTACCAAATACTGCCAGGTTTTTATGGTTTTTGTATAAATCCAGGTGTACTGGCGTTCCTCCCTCCTCCGCTATTAATTCAAAACCTGATTTATCCCCTGTGGATGTTCTAATTAGTGGTATTAGCCCTGGCGCTTCACTACTAAAATAGGGTAGTCGGCGGTTGAATGGTTTTGTCAGTAATGGCTCCCATACGAATGGGCAGCATTGCAGCCATAATTTCCAGGCATATTCCACCTCTCGGCTAACTACTGCCGGTCTGAGAAAACAACTGGCTAAATATCGACAATCATCATCCAGCTTCTGCAAAGAAGCTCGGTGGACTAAAAAAACCACTGCCGTATGAATTACGGTACTACCTTTGTATAGAGTACGTTGAGCTTCTACTGATTCTTCAATGTTCAGTCCGGCTTTTACGTCGATATTACCTTTGTCACTGGACATGGTAGTTGAGGTAATCGACTGCTTAGTTAAACGCTGCAAATTTGTCTTGGCGATCGCTTGGTTGGCTTTGCTGATTTGACAAAAAATCTCTGTGTCAAAAATCTTCTCTTTAGATATTACCTCCCACAGGTATCGCAGTTGTGAATATTCATCTACCCACCCCCCTGGTTTGTGACTAAAATTTAGCGCTCCTATATATTTGTCTTGCAGCTTCACCCACTTTCTATCAAAAACAGGGACAGACTTTTCGTTTTCTAGAAGATGATGTCTAATATGAAAATCACTCGTTTGATTTTCTGTCAATCCCTTTTTGTTTAGGATTAGGGGATTTGGAATTTCTGTCGGCTCTTTTGTGTTTAACATTGCCCACATTGTCCCCCAAATTTCTGAAGCGCTTAGAGGCGTTACAATTAATCCCATTTTATTGGAAATTATCTGCTCCCAAGATTGGAATCCGTCCAGGAATGAGGTACGTAAAATATTTTCGATGCGGTCTTTGTTTAATTGATGAATTTCTCCTGTAAACTGATGCCAAATGGTTTGTATTTTCTTCAGTCCTACTTCAGCAAAATCTTCGATTTTTTCTTCATCATTGACTGTGTATGTACACCAAAGTCTCAAGAATTTATTTTTGCGAACCCCCAACTTTGTTAGTCCTCTTACTCGTAATCGCTCACTGCGTAAAAGCAGCTTCATTTGTTCGATTTTACATTCATTTTCAATTTGGTTTAATTCTTTTTGTCTTTGGTAATCATTAGTAAAAGAACCAAAGTGAATTGTCAAAAATTCCCGTTCTGGCAATTCTTTTAAACCAGCTTCTATTCCTTCAAAGATTGGTAATACCTGCTCTGTTGCTAAACTAGGGTGAATCCCATTGCAATCAAAAGCAAATTTAATTTGAATGGTTTCTTTTTTCTTGAGAATTAATGCTCCTACTCCTTGCCTCCCTGCTAATTCAATTTCGCAGATACCCGATAGATGAACAACATCTTCAAAGGGTGTCAGTGTCAATGTTGTTTTTCCCAATCTTTCTGTTTTATTTTGAGATTTTTTAGACATTGACTTAATATTATTTACGTTTTTTAATTTGATTTTTTGGAGGATTTAATAGTGATGAAAAGGGCATATATCCTCTACTGATTCGAGGCGTACCCACAAATTTACCCAGGAAGCTTTTGTTCGTTGATACAAACCACCACGTTGCCCATCCCCAAAATGTAGTAAATAAAGTTGCTAGCCATCCTATATTTAGGATGTAGTAGAAAAAAAGTGTGCTGGCTATTGCTATTACAGTCCACGGCAGAATCTGGTCGGCAGGGAACGGGCCTATTTTCGGTTGACTGCCTAATGTTTGATTGACAACACGAAATTTTTTTTCCGGCATATACAACTGCGGTCTTATACGAATGGCACGCTTGAAAAGGGATAATCGTTGAAGCAGCAGGGGAAGTAGGGGAGGCAGGGGGAGAGAAAGAAATAAGTGTATAAGCAATCCGTTCGGGAACCCACGTTTAAAAACGTGGGATTGAGGCAAGGACGCTTTGTATCTTGCGCTACGCGTCTCGATACAATTCTTTTTTTTAAACTGGGCTTCTGCCCTCTGCCCTCTGCCTTTCTTTGTAAAAAGTACTCAAATTCTCTCTTCACTTCCCCTGCTCCCCCTGCCTCCCCTGCTCTTTTCACGATGATCTCACTTTTTCGCGTTGCTCCCCTGCTTCTTTTGACAACATCAGATAATCAATGTTGTTAAGAAGTCGGCGGCAAACACACCTGTCAGGACAATTAAAGGTGTTCTAGATGCACTGGCCCAATCCTCATCCCGTCGCACCGCTTGGATGACATTGACGACCGAAACTGCGATGTACAACAAAAACAATACCCGCAGGATATTGAAAATGTTTACAACTGTAGCTGCTGTATCGGGATTAAGCGCACTACCGAAAGCAGTGCTTGTAATCCAGTTTTGAGCAGCCTGAAAGAATTGAGCGCTAGCTGGCGCTGTTGAAAAATCTAGTACAAATGCAAAGGACAGAAAACAAAATAGTATGGCATAAATATTTACCTTATACTTGCGTTGTTTCTTGTCTGCCTTGGCGATAAAATTAGTGACTTGTTCTTGAAACAGAACAATTGCGGCTGCTGAAATTAATAGTCCTCCTAGTATTAAACCATGCAAAGACATTTCTAAAAGCATTAATGTCCCATTTAATCCCATTAATGCTACTGTACTGGTTTCTAGCGCTCTATTTCGCCGCCTAATTCCCATTGGCAGCGCTGACTGATACTCCGAAGAAAGGTCTTCTCTATCTACATAAGAATATGCTGGCATACCCGTTTAAAATCAGGAAGTATGTGCTTAGTATTTAACTTGTACAAAATATTTACAACTGACAAAAAGCTAAACCTTTCTAGCTAAAAATCAGGCAACTCTAACTTTTTGTCGGGGGTTCGTTCGGCTTTTTTACCATACTCAGTGCTGAGTGCTGTATTATCTGCTGAAGGGCGATTTTAAAAATGTACAGCCATGCTTACTCTACAGCTGACTGCTCACACTAACCCTATTCAGCAAATTACCCTAGACCAGCTACCATTTACCATTGGTAGTGACTTAGGGAATGACCTGGTAATCAGTAGGACTTGACCCCGGCACTGAACTGCAAATCATGGAATTGCTGAGAGACTTAGCTAACAAGGGTAGTACGATTATACTAATTACCCATGCCACCAAGAATGTAGCAATCGCGGATTTTGTGGTGTTTCTTGCTAAGGGTGGCAGACTGGCATACTTCGGGCCACCCAAGATGGCATTCGATTATTTTAAAGTTCCAGATTTTGATGCCATCTACAACAAAGTGGAACGGCAACTGTCTCCAACACAGTGGGAAGAACAGTTTCGGGGCAGTGGGTTTTATAAGAGATTTGTGAGCGATCGCCAAAAAACCATACCCCAAACCAAAGTTCCACCAGTGCCATTACAACCGGATTTGTTGCAGCAGTGGGGAGTGTTATGTCGGCGTAATTTAACCATATTGTTCAAAAACAAAATGAGTTTGGCACTGATGCTGGCGGGAGCGCCAATTCTGGGAGGATTTAACTTTTTATTGTGGAAATCTGACTTGTTAGACACCAAAACTGGTAGTGCTAGCCAAGCAATCACAATGCTGTTTGTCACAGTCATCATGGCAGTCATGGCAGGGGCGTTGGCCACTATGCCAGAGATAGCGAAAGAAACTGCAATTTATCGCAGAGAAAGAAGTGCGGGATTAGGGCTGCTCCCCTATCTTGCTTCTAAATTCCACTTGTCATTTCTGCTGGCATTGTACCAATCAGCTGTACTCTTAGGCTGTATGGTCAGTGCAGTGAATATTCCTGGAAATGCGATAACTGGGATGTACGCAACCTTGTTCGTGGCATCATTTGGTAGTATGGTCTTGGGACTGCTGGTTTCAGCGGTAAGCGAAGCTATGCCGTTAGGCTTATCGCACCCAGTCAAAGTGTCGCTCCCCTACTCACAATTTTGGTATTAGTGCCACAGGTAATTTTTGGTGGAGGTATACTCCCAGTCAGCGAATTCAAAGATAGTGGGAAAACTCTCAATCAGCTGATGCTTACCAAATACCCGTTTGAATCTCTGGTGACTCTGAGTAGATTAGGTACAGATGTGGCAAAAGACCCTTGCTGGCAAAAAACTGAACAACAGAGAAAGGCTTTGTCACCACAGGAAACTACGGTTTGTGACCTTTTTTAAATTCAAAATTCAAAATTCAAAATAGCAGCCCAAGGCACGCTACCGCGAACAAAATGAAGAATAAGAAAAATTTTGGAATTGATTCATTCGCTCGTTCAAGCCCCCGTCACAATCTC
>JAESGC010000073.1_pt1 | contig 32220 bp, 33 predicted proteins | sample 9266221 | NCBI WGS metagenome assembly JAESGC01 (sample SAMN14515568, study PRJNA621660) | algae metagenome | isolation source: Trichormus sp. ATA11-4-KO1 and co-occurring heterotrophs from soil, at the... | place: Chile: Atacama Desert, Tarapaca Region | collected 2009-05-22 | reverse complement strand
GTGGCTACCTCGAACATCGAAGCAAAACACCCATTGGTATTCAAGTCCTGTGGCGCGGTTGGTTAAAATTGCATGACCTCTGTGAGGGCTGGAAGCTTGCTAAACAGACTTAACGGGAAAAGTCAGGAGCATGAATAACGAACCACGTTCGCGAAGCGTCTCGCAGAGAAGGACACGAGGAAGGAAGTGAGAAAGGTAGGTTGAGTTAAGCGTAATCTAAGAAATACGTTTATTGCTTCGTCGCCGTTTTGGCATCAATGTTCTTACTTTCCCATCTCAACCTGTTTAATTCACATTAGGCGTAATTCCCTATTCCCCCGCTTGCTGTTTCAGCAAATTGACCAAACTATCAGATAACCACAAACCAGCGTCACGCAAAGCTTGAATACCAGGAGATATGCTGGGGATAAGTCCACGTCTTTTTGCTAAGATGAGCAACCCTCCTGTCCCAATAGTAGTAATACCTAAAGCTTGACTACAACGCCGTGCTGCCCTATCGTCAACAATAGCGGCACAGTCTAAATTTTTTAGTGCCAAACTTAATACTTGTGATTCTCCTTTTCCCAAATCCCAAGCTGCTACTTCAGGTGCAATAATTACATGATTAATCGACATTTGCTAGTTCCTCAGCTAGCTCTTGAGCAGTATATTGCATAAAATCTACTTGGTAGCGTGATAAGGCATGAATAAATTCAGTACGAGTTAGCCCAGCAATTTCTGCTGCTTTTGCTTGTGATATTTCATCTATTTCGTACCATTTAACGGCTGCGGCAATTCGCATTTCTTGGATAAATTCTTCAGGATTTTTGCGGAGTGCTGAAAATACTGTTTCGGGTAATTGGATTGGTACTGTTCGCATAAATTTTTCCTCAATAATTAGATTTGAGTTGTCGCCAAAGTCTTTCGGGTGTGATGGGGAGTTGGTACATTCTGCATCCTGTAGCTTGGGCGATCGCGTTGGCTATGGCTGGGGCTGTACAATTAATTGTAATTTCTCCTACTCCTTTGGCACCAAAGGGGCCGTAGGGGTCGGCTTTTTCTATGAAGATTATTTCGATTGGTGGTATATCTGAGGCTTTAGGTATGATATACTCTCTCAGACTGGGGTTAGTTATGTGTCCTTGTGAGTTAAAGATGAGTTCTTCGCTTAAGGCGTAACCAATTCCCATTACTATCCCACCGGTGGCTTGTCCGTGACAAATGCGCGGGTTGATGGCTTTACCTATATCTATGGCTTGGACGCATTGCAAAATTTCGACTTTGCCTGTTTCTATATCTACTTCTACTTCTACGCCTTGCACGGCAAAGGTTAAGGTGGATTCGTCTGCCGCATAGGATATTTCCACACTGGGTTGATTAGTGGTGAGGAGTTGTTCGGCGGCTAGTTTTACAGCCTGTCCGGAAATATATACTGTGGCAGAAGCATAGGAACCAGCATCAAAGGGTGTTTGTTGGGTGTCGCCGGCAATTATATAAATATCGGCAACGGTTACACCTAAAACTGCGGCTGCTATTTGTCGTAAGGTGGTATCTGAACCAGTACCAATGTCTACGGAACCAGTTCTTAATTCGTATTTGTCATTGGGTAATTTGGTTAACTTCACACTCGCTAGGTGAATTTTAGATAAGCCACTACCTTGCATAGAAACGGCAAACCCCACACCACGACGGCGAGGATTTTCTAGTTTTGCTGGTGTACCAGGAATATAATTTAATGCCTGGGTGACTTTTTCCCAGCATTCTTGCACGGCGTAACTACCAATTAAGTTAAAGTGGTCTTTGGATGTGCCTAAGCTAATCACATCTCCAGGATAAATTAAGTTTTTGAAGCGGATTTCTTGAGAATGAATATTTAATTTTTCAGCAATTTCGTCAATTTGAATTTCCATTGCAAATGTACCTTGGGTTGCACCATAACCGCGAAACGCACCCGCAGGCATTGTATTAGTATAAACTGCAAAAGCTGTGAATTTTTTATGCGGACAACGATATAAACCCAAGGGAATATATCCTGCTAAAAATACCACTGTTTGTCCATGATTACCATAAGCACCAGTATTGGCAATAATTTCCATATCTTGAGCAACCAGTGTACCATCTTTTTTGACACCGCTTTTAAGACGAATTGTCATGGCGTGGCGGCTATTTGTAGTGGTAAATTCTTCTTTTCTGGTAAATTCCCATTGTACTGGTTTACCTGTTTTCAAAGTAGCCAAAGCGCAAATGTCTTCTGATAAAATTTCTTGTTTATTGCCAAAGCCACCACCAAGCTGTGCTTTATAAACTCGAATTTTTCCTAATGGTAAATTGAAAATTTGTGCAAGTAAGCGTTGACAATGAAAAGGGACTTGGGTACTGGAACGAATAACTAATGTACCATCTGGTTCTAGCCAACTGATACTAATATGAGGTTCTAAATGGACGTGTTGAACTGCTGGTAAAGTAAAGGTATTTTCTACTATTAAATCTGATTCAGCAAATCCTGATGCTAAATCACCCGATTCCAGTAAGATTTGTCCAGCAATATTACGATTTCTATCGGGAATTTGCGATGATTCTGGTTCATCATGAATCACCACACTGCTATTCATGGACTCTATGGGGTCGATAACATGAGGCAGAATTTCATAATCGACGCTAATTAATTCGCAAGCTTTTTCGGCAATATGGGGGGACTCTGCAACTATAGCAGCAACGCGATCGCCTACAAATCTGACTTTATTATCCAACAAGTAATGATCTAACGGATCGGGTACTGGTTCGGCGTGTCCGGCGGTAGTGTAAGGGATTCTGGGAACATCTTCGTGGGTGAAAATAGCTACGACACCAGGAAGTGCTTTGGCTTGTTCGGTGTGAATTTGTTTAATTTTGGCATGGGGATGAGGCGATCGCAGTACCTTGAGATGTAATAATCCGGGTGGGGCGATGTCTCCTGTATAAGCTGCTTTGCCGGTGACTATGGCTGTACCATCTTGTTTGGGAATGCTGGCGCCTACCGGGGATGGGGAGGATGGGGGGACAAGGGGATGGGGGGATGGGGGGAAAAGACTTTCTATTATTGCTTGGTATCCAGTGCAGCGACAGATGTTTCCTTTTAAAGCTAAACGTAATTCTGCTGCTGACAATAGCGGTAACTTGGCTACTGTCATCATCATTCCTGGAGTACAGAAACCACATTGAAAGCCTTGTGCTGCTAGAAAGGCTTGCTGTATGGGTGCAAGTTCGCCGTTGGGGGAAAGTCCTTCGATGGTAGTTACCGATTGATTGTCAATTCGCCAAGCTGGATAAATGCAACTATGAATAGGCGTATCATTTACCCAAACTGTACAAGCACCACAATCACCGGTGTCACACCCACGATGTACGCCAAACCAGCCTAATTGACGTAATAAACTCAATAGACTGGTTCCGGGATGACAGTTTTCGCTATAATTTTGCTGATTAACTTGAAATTTTAACTGTTTTGGTGTCATAAATGGGCAAGCGATCGCTTGATTAAAATTTTAGTTAATTCCCGGCGATATTCTGCACTAGCTTTGCTATCGTTAATAAAATTTTCTGTGGCTAAATCCTCACTAGTTATTACACGAGGTGCGGCTACACTTGCAGCTATGACACAACGTATCTGTTGTTGATTCTTGGCAGTGACTACTATAGCTAATGCTGGATCATTTGCTGCTATACTCAAGCGTTGATAATTAATTTTCCATTGTAAATTACTTAAGGGAATTACAATTCTTCTGAGGATTTCTCCTGGTTTTAAGATTGTGGTTTTATGTCCAAGTTGAAAGTCCTTGGCTGCAACTTGATATGACTTTCCTGTTAAATCCCAAATTTCATAAGTTGCATCTAAAGCTACCATTACGGGTGCTAAGGTTCCCACAGATAAGGCTAAACAAATATTACCTCCTACTGTGGCAATATTAATGACTTTTAATGATGCTGTCAGTGCAGAAACGGCAGCTTTTAAGCCTGCAATTGCTGTCCATTGTGGTAGCCAAGGATATTCTAATATTTTAATTAATGGACAAGTGGCACCGATAATTAAATAATTATCTTTGATGGTAATTTCTGACCATCCAAAATTTTGCGTATCTACTAAAACTTTGACATTGGGTTGAGGTTCGGAAAATAGCCAGGTTCCGCCACTTAGCCAAGTCCAACCTTTATCCCATTGAAGGATATCTTGAATATCGTTTGGTTGTAGATAGGTTTCGATGTTTGGTAAATCCATATTTGAAACGCAGAGGTACACAGAGAATCTTTGCGTCTTTGCGGCTTTGCGTGAGTTAATTAATATCTAAATGAATTTCATAGCCTAGTCTTTTGGGGAGAGAAATTTTATAAACATCACCTTGATTCATTTCGTCTGGTGTCTGCATTTGACTTAAGGCAGTGACGACTTCATCGGAGTTGGCGGTGAGGATGACTACTGGGCGATCGCAGGCTATGGGAAAATCATGCCAGGTGCCAAGATGTAATAGTAGTCCGTGTCCTGGAGGAAGGCGTAAGGCTTGAATTTGCTTGATGTTGGGTAGGTTTTCCCCAGTTTCATGGTTGGGAGGTGCCATGACCATAATAAATGCTGCTTGTCCTAAACCAATAAACATTTGGGTCATGTACATATGTCTTTCTAGCCAGGTTATGGGGGGATATCCTGGTAAGATTTTGGCTGTTCTAAATGTTGCTTTTCCTCGATAGGTAAAGTCAATGTTTTCGCCTTCTAATACTCTTTCTTGATAAAAGGGTATGCCTAATCCGGGTTTAGCTACATCGTCTCCTAGGAGGTATCCATAGGGTTTGATGTTTTCGGGGTTGGCATCGATAATAGGTATATTTAATTTTTGGGTGGGTGAAGTTGTCATTATTTAACGAACCGCCAAGGCGCAAAGGACGCAGAGAGTTTTATTTCATTAGTTGATAGATGTTTTCACCTGTGGTTAGCCAGGTGTGGGGTTGATTTTTAATATGGAGTAAGCATTGTTTTAAGTATTTTAGGCGTAGGGGTTGACCGACGATAAATGGATGTAAACCTATGGCCATGAATCGGGGTTGGGTTTTTCCGTCTAGCCATAGTTGATCGAATTGGTCGATGATTGCTTGAGCAAATTCTTCTCCGGAAAATCGGTTACTTAAACATAAGCTAATATCGTTTGCTTCTATGGTATAGGGAATTGCTAGTAAGCGTCCATTAGGTAAGGGATACCAATATGGTTGGTCGTCGTTTACCCAGTCGGCTGTATAGGTAATTCCTGTTGTATATAATAATTCAAAGGTATGTTCTGTGATGGAAAATCCCGGTGTTAGCCAGCCTTTTGGTGTTTTGCCGGTGGCTTGTTTGAGTAAATCTATGGTTTGATTAATTATGGCGGTTTCTGTTGCTTTATCCATGCCACTATGACCAGTGGAATTATTAATCCCATGTGCCATGATTTCCCAATTTTGTTGTTGCATGGCTGTGATAATCTCTGGATAAAATTGACAAATTTCCCCGTTGACTGCGGCTGTAACTGGAATTTCTAATTCTGCAAATAATTCTAATAATCGCCAAATCCCGACACGATTACCGTAGTCTCTCCAAGCATAGTTGGCTATTTCTGGATGACTATTTAAATGGGGTTGAATAGCTGTCCCTAATTTGCCGAAGGTGAAGTGTTCAACATTCATCACCACCCAGACAGCAATTCTGGCATTATTAGGTAATTGTAAAAACGGACGTTTTATAATTGGCTGATAAGACGGTGGTAACATGATTTTTTAGCTTTCCAACATAAACTTGAAAACCTTCATGAAGGGAAAGAGCAAAATATGCTATTATAGCAAAAATCATGCTCATACAGATAAGTCAAATAGTATGAAATACTAAAAGCAAACATTGCCAATAAAACAGGAATCACAGTATTAAATTCTAATTTCCGTTTATTGAATATTTCCCATAAAGACATCAAAATAATCAAAGGCCAGAAAATAGTTGTAATCAAAAATATAACAAAAGATAAAAATTTATCTTCAGGACTAGAAGTTGGATGGCGCAAAGTGAATCTTAGCCAATTACTGAAAAAATAGCAGGTCATCAGTAAGTAACCAATAACTACAGTCAACTGTATCTGATTCATTATCAACACTCCTGAAAGCCTTGGATGATACATCAAAAATAAACTGAATGCAGTTATTATATGATGTGGATTAAAAAAATCCAGAGATATGCAAGATGGATGGCAAAAATACGGTTTACGTAATACTAAGGCCAAGGCAGAGCGTACTCTAAGTATCCTGTGATGTTTACTTAGTCTTGAGAATGATGCTGCGGAAACAGATAAGCGATCGCCACCCAACCAGATGCAGTGAGTAAACTAACCAAAAATGTAGCCAAAATGAAAGTAGACATACGGAGATTGAGGACTGGGGAGAATAATTCTGTAATTATTTTTTAAATTAGCAATTCGATATGACGCACATGCAACCAGCTTATGACAATTATTTGTAAATACATTAATCGCTAATATCGCCCTCAAAGACAGGTTCTAAGTCTAGTCAAGGAAAAAGGTGATCGCTGCTTCGTCTACCTTCGGACTATCAGCCTTGACCAAATAATTACTAATTCGTAATTCGTAATTAAAGAGGGTTCAAGCCCCCACTGATTGTAACTACGTACAGCCTGGCGGCATCCGGAGGCTCTATTATCAATTACGAATTATGTTGACGGGCTAAGACTGGAAGGTGTCTTTCGTGAAGATTAGCCCCAAATACTTGGTTTCTCCGCTTCAAACCCAGTTTTGATGAATTTGAATTAGGCTACCCACTAAAAATAATCATAGTCTAAATTCACTCTTCCTGCTTAAAGTAGTTATCGAGGAAATTGAGAGCGTGGTTGCGAAGTTCAAAATATTCTTTGGAGTTTCGCACAGCGGTGCGATCGCGTGGATGCTCAAAGGGAATTTCTAATATTTCCCCAATTGTGGCTGATGGTCCATTAGTCATTAGTACTATGCGATCAGACATATAAATGGCTTCATCCACATCATGAGTGATCATCATTACTGCTTGTCGATGGTTTTCCCAAATATCTAATACCTGTCGTTGTAATTTGCCGCGAGTCAGCGCATCTAATGCCCCAAAAGGTTCATCCATCAGTAACATTTTTGGGCAAGTTGCTAAGGCTCTAGCAATGCCTACTCTTTGTTTCATTCCTCCAGATATTTCATCAGGATATTTATCTGCTGCCGCCGTTAAGTTTACCATTGCTAAGTGTTCGTTAACAATGCTAGTCTTTTCAGCACGATTAGCATTTTTTAGCACTTCATCTACAGCTAAACGGATATTCTCGCGCACAGTCAACCAAGGTAATAATGAGTAGTTCTGAAATACCATCATCCTTTCGGCTCCGGGTTGCCGAATTTCTTTGCCATCTAACCTAACTGAGCCGGAGGATGCTTTTTCTAAACCAGCTACTATCTTCAGTAAAGTTGATTTTCCACACCCAGAGTGACCAATTACAGAAATATATTCATCTTCCCCAATGGTGAGATTGACACCATCTAACACGACAAAGTTACCTTTATCTGGTGTCGGATAAGCCTTGAATAAATTTTCAATTTCTAAAAAATTAGGGCGAGACATAACTTGGTGTCCAGGATTTACTACTAATGGCATATCTTTCATCATGCAAATCTCCTCAGAATTTTCAGCTATTAGTTAATATTTAAATTTGTCATTTACGACATGAAGAAACGTGTAGGAGCATTAGCTCTAATTGCAAACTTGTTTAAATATTCCACTGGATTACTAGGATCAAAACCTATTTTGTCGATGAAGACTTCTGGCGGCTCAATTTTATAATCATCCTGAGGACATTCGATGCCCATTTCCGTGGCTATTTCTCGATATAGGTCTGTTCGCCAACTGCGTTGGGCTATTTCATCAGCATTTTTGGGAAACTCCGATATTTGTCCCCAACGTGCAGCTTGAGTCATTAACCAAATACTTTGGGATTGCCAAAGGAATGTCGAATGATTACCTGGGTATTGGGGAAGGTTATCAGGAATATCAAAGAAAATTGTGCCATCAGCAGACTTAATGGTGCGGTCTTTGCCATCAAATCCACCGTAGTTGTAATTACCAATAATTCCTGGACTAGTTAATTGAGCGATGGGTGCATTGGGATTTCTGGGTCTAGCACCTGTAAAGGAACGGTCTGTAATTAATTCGGCAACTTCCTGGCGATTTTCTGGTTTGCTGCAATATTGGCAGGCTTCTATCATTGCCTTGACTAGAGAGCGATAGGTTTTGGGATAATCGTCAATGAAAGATTCCATCACTCCCAATAATCGGTCTGGGTGTCCTAACCACACTTCTTTGCCTTGAGCGAAGGTGAAGCCGATGCCTTCGTTCCCTGAAATTGCTCTGGTGTTCCAAGGTTCAGCCACCATATAAGCTTGCATTGCCTCAATTCGCACATTTGTCACCATCTGGGGAGGTGGCACAATAATGATGCGAAACTCTTTTAGTGGGTCAATACCTGCGGCTGCGGATAAGTAACGGATAAAGTATTCGTAAATGGCAGAACTCAAAACTACTGCCCAAACTTTCCGTTCTGTGGGTTGCTTGGCAAAGTAGCTGCGAAAATCGCGCCCAAAGGCTTCTAATGCACCGTCACCGTATTGTTTTTGGTATTCGTACCACGGACGTAGCCCAAAATCCCACATGGCTTTGTTCATGGTCATGGCGTTACCGTGGCGATGAATGGTCATCGCTGCACATAGGGAGGCATGACGTGCGCCTTCAGCACCAATTCTGGCGTTGGTGACAGCACCAGATACCACAGGTGAAGCATCTAGACGACCAAAAATTAATCCATCACGGGATGTTGCCCAACTCGCCTCCCGGTTGAGTGTGACGTTCAAACCATATTTGCGGAAGAAACCTTTTTTCCAGGCGATCGCAAATGGCGCACAATCATTAACAGGTACATAACCAACGGTAATATCAGGTTTTTCTAAGTCTTGAGATTTAACGACTGGTTCAACTGCTAAGGCTTCTGCACTCATTCCTCCAGCGCCAGTATTTCCAGCAATACCACAAGCTGTCAACGCTATCCCAGTCGTTGTTGCTCCTATGCCTTGAATAAAGTCTCGTCGCGTCCAACGATGATCACCCATTTCTGTCGCTCCAGTGGTAATCAATTATGTTTCAGCAAATTCAGGGGAAAATGCACAATTAGATTGCGTTTGTCATGAGGAATTTAGTCCTCTCTATTTCTACAAGCAACTTACTTAAAAGCTGTAGGTCTGTGGGTGACTAATTCTTGGATTTTGCCCACTGCAAAGTCTAAAACTAATCCAGTGACACCAATTACTAGCACGGCTAAAAAGACTGAACTGAGATTGAGACGACTCCATTCATCCCAAACAAAAAAGCCAATACCGACACCACCTGTGAGCATTTCTACTGCAACAATGACTAGCCAAGCAATCCCTAAACTAATACGTAAACCTGTAAAAATATACGGCAAACTTGCAGGCCAAATAATTTTTGTAATTCGCCGCCAACGGGGCATTTCTAGTACTCGTGCCACATCTAAATAATCTTTGGGAACGCTGGCAACTCCCAAGGCAGTATTAATTATTGTTGGCCATAAAGAGGTAATGAAAATTACAAAAATCGCGGAAGGGTCTGCCAAATTAAAGATAGCCAAAGCAATAGGCAACCAAGCCAAAGGTGATACAGGTTTAAAAATTTGAATGATGGGATTAAACGCTAACATGGCTGATTTAGACATCCCAATGAGAAATCCCAAGGGAATCGCCACGATCGCGCCTAATAAAAAACCAATCAATACCCGTTTTAAACTGGCTATCAACAACCAACCAATTCCTAAGTTACCAGGACCTCGTTGATAAAAAGGGTTTAAGATGTAATCAAGATTGGCAATCAAAGCTTCCGGTGGAGTGGGCATTAATTCATGATTGAGCAATGCTACAATCCACCACAACAGAATAATGCCTAAAAACCCTAAGGCAGGTAGGATAAAAACATCTCTTGCAACTACAGGTTTGGCTTTTTTCCAAGTAGTTTGACTAGCGATCGCAATTATCGCTGCTAAATTTAATTGCAATATCATTACTGACCTCAACAGAACTCAGTGCGGGTACAAAAAACCGAGCAGTACCAGCCAAGGACACTGACGAGATCAAAACATTAAAAAAATGCTGTCTCTTCAGTCTCCTCTCAATGCCTACGAAGTTAGCTGACGGGCTAGGGCTGAGAGATGCCCCCCTCTTATCGATTTGGGATTTTTTAGATTGAGAATCTGGGATGAATTTTCGCTCTCAGACTGCAAATCTTATCAGTAATCGATTCAGAGGTACGCCCCATAATTTGGTTCCTCCGCTCCAGTGCTATGCACTATAACGCGCTGGATTAGGCTGACTTACTCTAGCTTATATTGAATTATACATTAACATCTTGGTTTAGCAAGAACCAGCTAAGTAAGGCTGAATTAAGCTACAAGTATCTCAACATAAATATTTACGCATTTTTCACGACCAAACGTGTAATCGCTGTATTCCAATATTCTTCCCTATTCCCTCTCTTAATTACTTAAAAAGGAATATATTATTCATCATCTCTTCCCTGAGATAGATAATTTATCTAGCAATCAATTAACCTTAAAGCCTGATAAATCCAGGATAAAAACCTAATTTTCCCATAAATTATAGATAAAACATGATTATTCACTACCTTGACATAATTGACGATGCTACGTTAACTGCAAAAAAGCATAAGTCTGTCTGCCTAATTCATTACTTATCCTACAAAATTTGTTCATCAGGGTAAGCCAAGAGCGGAGGAACCAAATTTGGGGCTTATCTCCAAGAAAAGTGAAGACTTTAAGCTCAAGACTTCACCCAATTAGAGAAGGACATCTCTCAGTCCTAGCCCGTCAGCTAACTTCGTAGGCATTGAGAGGAGATTGAACGAGCAGCATTTTTAACAAGAAATGCCTTGTTCTCGTCAGTATCCTTGGCTGGTAACTTTGCGCTTCGTTTTACCTGCTCTCGATCCTGAAGCAAGGATAATATTAACTCTGCCCACCAACTTCGTAGAGGATGGCTGTTAGGCGGCAAATACCGTGCTTTAAACCGAATCGCATTGAGTATGTCACGTAGCTTTGACGAATCAACCCCTGCTACCTCTGACCAATGCTTGATGATATCTAAGGTTGATAAAATTTGCAGTTCTGGGGCTGTTTGTTGAAAAACCGCGATCGCTCGTTTGTCATCAGTGGCGATCGCCCATTTGCGGTAAACTGCGATCGCGCAAGTTGCCGACGGGAGATACTAATTTATTTTTTGAGTAAGAGTAAGTAGGTAGGCACAAATAAAATCAACTATGTAAAGAAAAATGAATCAGCTTAAAACCCTCTTCCCTTCTGCCTCCTGCCTTCTGCCTTCTGCCTTATCCTAGCGATAAATTTTCCCACCCACCTACTTAAGCTTAAGCGATCGCAACTAATTTCCATTGCGTCTTTTTGGAACACTTAACTCAACTGTCGGGTCAGTGTAGGTATTTGACAGCAGTGTAATTGCTAAGCAAAAATATTGACGGTAAGATAAAGCAAATTTAAAAAAAAGTCAATAAGTCTTAATTTTCGTTAGAGTGGGATAATAATCAAAGTGTGAGGATTGATACTACATGCGAGTATTACTGGTATATCCGATATTTCCTAAAACCTTTTGGTCATACGAAAAAATCCTGGAGTTAGTTGATCGCAAGGTTTTGTTACCACCTTTGGGTTTAGTAACGGTGGCAGCAATTTTGCCCCAGGAATGGGAGTTTAAGCTGGTTGATCGCAACATCCGTCCAGTATCTGAGGAAGAATGGGCATGGGCTGATGTAGTCATTCTCTCCGCGATGATTGTCCAGAAGCAAGATTTATTGGGGCAAATTCAGGAAGCAAAACGACGTGGTAAGTTAGTTGCGGTGGGTGGCCCTTATCCGACTTCTGTACCTCACGAAGTGCAAAATGTCGGTGCAGATTTTCTGATTCTCGATGAAGGGGAAATCACTCTACCCATGTTTATTGAGGCTATTCAACGGGGTGAAACTTCTGGGACTTTCCGCGCTACAGAAAAACCAGATGTCACAAGTACACCAGTCCCCCGCTTTGATTTATTAGAATTGGATGCCTATGACATGATGTCGGTGCAGTTTTCGCGTGGGTGTCCTTTCCAGTGCGAATTCTGCGACATTATTGTTCTCTACGGACGTAAGCCGCGTACCAAAACCCCAGCACAACTATTGGCAGAGTTAGATTACCTCTATGAGTTGGGTTGGCGGCGGGGTGTGTTTATGGTAGATGATAACTTTATCGGCAACAAACGTAATGTGAAATTGTTGCTCAAAGAGTTAAAAGTCTGGATGGCAGAACATCAATATCCTTTCCGGTTTGATACTGAAGCTTCTGTGGACTTGGCACAAGATCCAGAAATGCTGGAACTTATGGTTGAGTCTGGATTCTCTGCGGTGTTCTTAGGAATTGAAACACCGGATGAGGATAGTTTGCAATTAACTAAGAAGTTTCAAAATACCCGTAGTTCCCTAGCCGATGCTGTGCAAACCATTATCAAAGCCGGATTGCGACCGATGGCTGGGTTTATTATCGGGTTCGATGGCGAAAAAGCAGGTGCAGGTGATCGCATTGTCCGTTTTGCCGAACAAGCAGCAATTCCCTCTACTACCTTCGCTATGTTGCAAGCGCTACCCAATACCGCATTGTGGCATCGTCTGAAAAAAGAAGGACGACTGCGGGAAAATCAAGACGGTAATATTAACCAAACAACGTTGATGAACTTTATTCCTACCCGCCCTCTTGAAGATATTGGTAGAGAATATATTGAGGCATTTTGTGCATTATATGACCCAGTGAAATATTTGGATCGCACCTATCGTTGCTTCCTGATGATGGGTGCGCCGAGATGGAAAGCGCCATTCAAAATGCCAGACTGGATAATTGTGAAAGCGTTACTCACTGTGATTTGGCGACAAGGGATTAAACGGGAAACCCGTTGGAAGTTTTGGCATCATTTGTTTAGCATTATCAAGCGTAACCCAGGTGTTGCCGAACATTACCTTTCTGCTTGCGCCCACAACGAACATTTTCTAGAGTATCGCCAAATTGTCCGTGATCAAATAGAAAGTCAGCTAGCTGAATATCTAGCACAAGGTGCAGAAAAACCTTATGTGCCTGTCACTGCAAAAGCCGAAGAAAAAGCCGAGGCTGTAGCTAGTTAAGTAGAGTAACTGGTAAAGGGTAATAATTATCAAATTATCAGTTACCAGTTACTCATTAGACATCTCTAAAAATCAAATATGTGTTATCCAAAAACCTTGTAGAGACGTAGCAGTGCTACGTCTCTACATTCAAAAATAAATTCATCAACGATCTACCGATCCCATCACCACATCAATACTCCCCAGAATGGCAAAAATATCTGCTACTTTCTGCCCTCGAATCAACTGAGGTAAAACCTGCAAATTATTGAAATCGGCTGAACGGATTTTCCAGCGCCAGGGAAAGATATGATCATTACCAACAATAAAAATCCCTAACTCTCCTCTGCCTGATTCGATGCGAACATAATGTTCACCTTGGGGAATTTTAAATGTAGGTGCAACCTTTTTCGCAATAAATTGGTAATCAAAATTGTTCCATTCAGATTTAGTTCCAGCTACCATTCGTTGAGTCGTTAAATTTTCGTATGCACCCCCAGGTAACCCCGCAAGTGCTTGCCGAATAATCTTCACCGACTCGCGCATTTCTCCAATTCTCACGAGATACCTAGCACAACAATCTCCAGCTATATCCCACTGGACATTCCAATCAAAATCGTCGTAGCATTCATAGTGGTCAACTTTCCTTAAATCCCACTTGACCCCAGAAGCGCGTAACATCGGGCCAGAAATACCCCAATTAATCGCTTCCTCTCGGCTGAGAACACCTATACCTTCAACTCGGCGGCGAAAAATCGGGTTATTGGTAATTAATTTTTCATATTCATCGATACTAGGAACAAAATAGTTACAGAAATCTTGGCATTTATCCACCCAACCAAAAGGTAAGTCAGCCGCCACCCCACCAATACGAAAATAATTATTGTTGACCATGCGATAGCCTGTGGCAGCCTCAAACAGATCGAGAATCATTTCGCGATCGCGTAAAGTATAAAATATCGGAGTCTGTGCGCCTAAATCCCCTACAAATGGCCCCAACCATAAAAGATGATTGACAATTCGAGCTAACTCCAGCATGATTACCCGGATATAACTAGCACGTTTGGGGATGGGAATATCTGCTAACTTTTCCACAGTATTCACCGTCACTGCTTCGTTAAACATCCCCCCGTAATAGTCCCAGCGACTCACATAGGGCACATACATAATATTGGTACGGTTTTCGGCAATCTTTTCCATTCCTCGATGCAGGTAGCCAATCACAGGTTCACAATCAACTACATCTTCCCCATCCAAGGTGACAACAATGCGAAAGCACCCATGCATTGAAGGGTGATGGGGGCCAAAGTTAATTACCATTGGCTCGGTTTTAGTTTCGATTCTGCCCATAAATTACTACTACCCCAGTCGCGATTTTTTCTTAGCGTATGGCGTTTATAGGCTACAGTCTTGCAAATTCGTCCGATTTTTTGCAGATTTTGACTATCTTGCTTGCAAAGTTTTGGGAGTTACACCCAATAACCGCTTACAGTGAAAATTTAAATGGCTTTGGCTGGCAAAACCAACTAAATCAGCAATTTCAGCTATTCTCAACTGACCCTTCAGCAATAATTCCTTAGCACGTTCCACCCGACAATAAATGACATATTTATGGGGAGTCATACCTGTAGCTTGTTTAAACAACTGAGAAAAATAATGAGGACTAATATTTAGCAATGCTGCCAAGTCTGCTAAACCTAAATCTTGGTCAATATGTGCGTGAATATAATCAGTAACTTGCTGTAATTGCCGCCGCGATAAACCATGATTGTATTCTTTGATAACGGGTTTTCGTGTAGAGTAATGTTGCAATAAATGTACTGATAAAGCATTCACCATTGCCTCTGCATAAAGACGACTACGCGCAGGGTTGTTTTCCAGAATGCCTTTCAGTGCTAGACCTATTTGATAAACTAGGGGGTCTGGTGTCGCAAAGTGTGGTATTAGTTCCACCTGTTCTGCATCCTCAGATTCATCAACTGCATGGGCAACGATTTGTGGTTCAATACCAAGAATAATAAAGTCTCCTTCTGCCTCCCAAGCTGATTGATGTCCCACGTTAACAGGAGTGATAAGTATATCGCCTCCCACGACAGCATCACGATGGCTGCGTCCATCCATTTTTCTATTAGCATGAATAACTCGCGCTCCATGAGTAAAAATAGCTATAGAGTGCCATCGAGGAGTGCAAACTTCAGGAAATTCATAAGCAGGCTGACACATATATCCAAAAGAGAAACCATGCCAATTGGCTTCTAAACTCGTGATAATTGGCAGCCGGGGGTAAAGTGGAAATATTTCCGCTTCTGTGGTGATAACTAAGGGCTTTTGTTTTGACATGGGCTACACCAGAGTTTACAGCCTTAATTTATCAAAACCTCAACTCGACTTTATACAAAATTAAGAACTTTTGTATTCCTCCATACCCCAGACAAAGCATCCAAATCTACCAGCTTCCTCTCCCCCTCCGCAGTATTTTGAAAAAGCACCGTAAAAGCACCAGCACCAAGCCGAGCTTGAGGAAAAAGCCGATAACAAGGAATATGAGTTAAATGTGACTGATACTGATCTAAATGAATCACCTTCACTGCTTGAAACTGAGGAAATCGTGACAAAAACCATTCACAAACTTGCTCATTTTCCTCAGGAGAATAAGTGCAAGTCATATAAGCTAGATAGCCTTGAGGCGCAACTATTTGAGCAGAATTAGCAATAATTCTTTTTTGCCGATTCGCACTTTTATTAATAGCAGTTGGATGAAAACATCCAACTGCTTTTTCACCTTTAGCCAGTAAAGATTGCCCAGTACAAGGAGCATCTACTATCACTAAATCACTAGATAAGGGAATGTTTTCTGCAAAAATCCTAGAATCTCGATTAACCACAGTACAAGAACTAATCTGACAACGCTTCAAATTAGAAATAAGCATTCCTAAACGTTTACCAATTACTTCATTACAAATGAGTAAATCAGGTTGCAAAGCCTTCCAGGCAAAAATACTCTTACCACCAGGGGAAGCACACATATCAAAAATTATACGCACTGATTGAGGAATCGCTAACAAAACTGAAGCCGCAAACACAGAAGAAAAATCTAAACAATAGAAATAACCTTGGTCATGTAAGAGATGTTTACCAGGTTTTTCACCTAAAAATAAACGGTCTATAAATTGTGGTTGCCAATTTATTGGTGTTTCCACCTTAAAAGGCAATGTATCTGGTTGATCTCGACACCAAAGAATGCAAGGGTGAAAAGGTTGGGGATGAATTAATGACGCAATAAATTTTTCTTGTTTATCTGGATTTTCAAACAAACGCCGTGAGAGTTTAAGTAATAAATTTGATGGTTTTTCCATTAGTAAAACTGTTACAGAAGAACAATGCTCTCAAGCATCTTGGTTGCATACTGAAAACATAATGACCGCCATTCTAATTAATGATTGCCACACTAACCCACTGCACTGGAGATGGTCATAGATGTTAGATAATTTTCAGCAGAAATTACGCCGAGAAGCACAATTATGGCGAGATGAAGGACTAATTAGTTCTTCACAATACCAAGACCTAGCAGAACGTTATCGATTTAATAACCTAGAAGCTGCTGCACGCGATCGCTTTATGATGATGGTGATTTCTATAGGCAGTATCCTTTTATGTCTAGGTGTAATTACCTTTGTAGCAGCCAACTGGCAGGCATGGTCACGAGAAGTCAAATTTATCCTCATGATGAGTTTGTTTCTGTCAACTACTATCACTGGTTTTTACACATGGAAACCAACTAAACAAAACAACAAGGAAGGAAATAAACAGCAACAAAGCAGACGTATCCTCGGAGAAGGATTACTAATTTTGAGCGCTTTTATATTAGGCGCAAATATAGTGCTGATGGCACAGATTTTCAATATTAACGGTTCCACTGCTGAACTGTTTTTTGCTTGGGGAATTGGTGTCTTAGTCATGGCCTACAGTCTGTGCCTAAATTCCTTAGGAACCATGGCCATTATCCTCATCCAAATTGGGTATTGGACGGGAAGAGGAGACTTGTTGTTTACTTCCAGCGACTGGAATTGGGTACGCCTAGCAGTTAGACATATGCCTTTATTATCATGGTTACTGTTTGTACCCTTAGCATATTTTTGTCGATCGCGCTGGATTTTTGCTTTAGCAGCCATAGTCTTTGCTGGGACATTGCAGTTAAATCTGAATCCCCTGCCATTACTGAACTTTTCTAATATGGCACCTTGGGTAGCATCCTTTGCTTTGGCACTACCACCTGCATTATTCTGGAGTTATGACGATTTACTTTTCCCCACAATCAACTACAGGCTGTTTCAACCTCTAGCTCGTAACTTAGCATTGATATTTTTTGGACTTGTCTTTTATGTCTTGTCTTTCCGTTGGCAATGGGTAGTCCCAATTTTTAATTCTTTTATGCCAACCACCAGAAATAACTTGTTTATGTCTCTGCCCATAATTGATTTAGGGATTCTCAGTGGTTTAGCATTATTACAATGGTTGTCCCTGCTGCGCCTGAGAAATAACCCTCCTCGCCGGGAAGCAATTTTCACTACTGCTGTCGTTACCACTTTTGTGGCTTTCATTATCATCACACCTTTTTGGCATCTAGCTATTACCCGTATTGATGAATTGGGCAGTTTCATCTTTAATGTACTTTTGGCATTCTTGGCATCGGGGTTAATTCGAGAAGGATTGAAGTTAAATGACAGACGCACCTTTTGGGGCGGTATGCTATTATTAACGCTGCAAATTATTAGTCGGGTGCTAGAATATAACACCGACCTACTTTTCCAGTCTCTTGTCTTTGTTTTATGCGGTTCGGCATTAATTAGCGCTGGACTTTGGTTTGAACGCCGCCTACCTGCTGCAAATAGAAGTTGACATCCAGTTCTAAATTTCTGAATCATGACAATCTCTGTGCATCACCCTTTTTAGAGTGTCTCTGCGTTCGTCCTAACTCTGGGAATTCCACCAGAAAAATTGTCACAAATACCCCTTCATTTTAGGACTACGCTCATGAACAGTGACTCCTCTGAATCGAGTAGAAATAGATCATTATCTCCTGAAGTCGAATTTTCCGAAAAGCTGACTTTTAGGGATTACCTCATTGCTACTGAACAAAAAGCCAACCAACCTCTACCTTTTTGGCGGCTATTAGTTCCCCTGTTAATTCAAACCGGGATAATTTTAGCAGTTCCCACCCAAGCAATGTACACCAATATTGCAGGCAGGGATGTGATTCTGCAAACACTACCTCAAGATCCTAACAATGTAGTACAGGATTTTTCCTTGACATTGGATTACAACATCTCCCGTGTAGAAAATTTGAGAAGACTTTCCGGCTGGGATAATTTACTGAGAAGGAATCAGGGGAGAAACAGACAATTGCTACCAGGAACCAACTTGTACGTGATTTTGCAAGAGCAACAATCCTTTGATGGTGGCGTTCCCAGAGCTTGGAGGCCAGTACGAGTGAGTAGCAATCTGCCTCAGTCTCTCCCCAGCAATCAAGTAGCCTTAAAAGGCGTGTATCAAGATAATGCCATCACCTATGGAGTGGAAACATACTACCTTCCAGAACAACAACGGCAGCAAATTAGTGAGGAAATCTTCCAATCTGTCCAGCACACTAGAGGAAATAGAAGAAGACAGATCCGACCGATAACAGTGAGAATCAAAGTAGATCCTCAAGGTAACGCCGTACCAGTGAGTTTGTGGGTGCGCGATCGCAACTATAGTTTTTAGTCTTCATGGCGTGCATTCCATGCTGCACCACAAGCCGCGCCTGCCCCTGCTAACAAACCGGTACTCATTCCTTGTATAGTCTTATTGATGGGATCTTGTGTCAAGCAATCGCTTGTAACCGTTTCAGCTTGCAAGCACAGATTGCTTTCTGCCCAACTGGATGTACCTCCGAGAATCACACCAGTGAGACTACAGGAAACCACAAGTAGCAACAGGCGTTTGGTTTTTCTATCCATAGATGGATGTGTGAAAGATGAGAAATAGTTAGTTTTCCTCAACTACTTTACACATCTATGCTGTTTCTGTCACCTAATTTTTTGGGGCTAGTGCAGCAAGGCAGAAAGTAACACGGAATATCAAAACATTGCAAATTTCTACCTTATAGTGCGACATGAAATTGCGCGATATTGACTTATGATGTCAGTCTTTTCCTTAACTCAGTTTCCAACTGTTCACCTGTACTAACTACTACCCTATTTGGTTTAGCTCTGATAATCGTGAGGTAGTGCTGAAAAGCTTCTTCATCTTGAGGGTGAAGCTTGATATATTCCCGTAATTCTGCTTCGGTTAATTCTCGATAATTTGAATTACTCATTGTATAATTTCTTCTCCGTTACTCAAAATCTCTACCTGAATTGTTTGACCTATAAGTACAACTATCCTTTGAGATCGCGTATCATATCTGGTTGGCTCAATTGTTTGTAGCAAGTTGCTTACTCGGGCACATAAATCGTAGAAAGCCTTTAATTGTTCAATTGTAGGTTCCATTTTTCATAAGTATCTCAATCATGCTGACTTCTCCTGATTATGTTCTTTTGGTGGTAAATCACCGCTTTCTCTTGCTTCTCTCATAGCTAACGCTTACCGCTTCATCTTTAGATGAGGGGGATAAGGGGGATGAGGTAGGTGTTTCCCCAATGCCCAAATATATTGTTAGCGTTTTACAAAAGATTTGATATAATAACAATAGGCATAGCCTACGAGGTTCCCGTAGGGAGCCGCACTTAAGTCCTGTGTGTTGACCAGGACTTTAGTTGTTTATATGCCTAAATATTTTTAACTTACTGACCGTATATCAAATCAAAACAACTGTATTTAATACCAAGATAGGAAATTTCTTCTTGACTATATAAACAATCAATTAATTTTCTATCTTCCATTAGTCGCTTATATGTTCGGTTGTTTGGATCGTACCCTCCTATCGCCATAGGCCAAAGATACAAGTCAGCCAACTGAATCATTGGTGAAGTTTTTTCTTTGAGTTTAAACTCGTAAAGTAACCTTTTAAAATCATCTGCTTTCAACGGTACATACTTAGAGGACGTAGATTGCTCAAATGGCATTCCTTCAGATTTGAGATGATCATAGTAGTCTTTCAAAGTTTTGTCTTCAACCTTATTGCACTTCTCAGGTAATACACGAAGCTTATAACCTTGGCTATCTGCATACTTAGCTGCTCTTTCTACTAAAACAGTAAAGGCTGTTTTACAGAGAGACCAACGCTGACGACCATATTTTTCTCTGTAACGATAGTTATATCCTGGTCTATCAATAACACAGGCTATTCCAATAATTGCAGATTTTTCTAATACTTGATAAAGCTGTTCTATAAATAAACCCAATTCGTCTTTGTTAAGTTTTCCTAGCCAAGCGAAATTTTCACTTTTCCCTCTAATCTCCACAGAATGTAACGGGTAATTTATGTCCCGTTGTTGACAAAAATTTGAATGTAGTTGCCGAGCTATTGTTTCATCTTCTTGTTTTACAAGGATGCCACCAAGAGCAAAATAGTCATGTCCATGCGTTGGCAAACTAGGGTTATGGTCTGGATGTCTTGTTCCAGAATCATCCATGTATAAGTTAATGACTTTGCTCATTTAAAAATTTTTATACGTTCTGTGAATATACTAAAAATTCTAAGACTATACAAACAAAGCACCAACCCTAACTAACAGAGAATAGCGATCGCTAATTAATCCGACGCTGATTCCTCACGTATAGACTGCTATGTAGAAATGCCGTCAAAATTCCTTTTGGGGATTTAAAACATCTCACCAAACAGCGTGGTGATATCGCGCTGGTCTTTTTAGCGGTTATCGTCGTAAATCATTCAGTGTATCTAGCTTATGGTGACGGCTGAGTTTTTGCACTTTCCGCACGTTCGTTCCCGTCGGTGGCATCAAGAGCGGTGGTAATTGCACTGTGCTGGATGCGGTGAGACGACATCTGCTTTTTGATTCCGGCTTGATTGCACAGTTGCACTAGCATTTTGCGGATACTATCTCCGGTCAGCCTATGCCCCCCAGTTGCGTAATTGAGTGAAACAAATAACGAAGAATCGCCCCGCCATTCATGAGGACAACCGCGTGGGCGGGTTCCCCGACTTGAGCGGACTGTCTGTCCCACGTTGCCTTACCCTTTGGGAACACCTTCGGTGAACGGGTCAAGCGTGGGGGTTCTCTTTAGCTAAAGATTGTACCCAATTCCCATGACAACTACTCAAGCCGGAAATTGAAGGGTAAACGCGCGTAAACCCCTAGAGGATCATTCATATTTTGCAAACTTGCCATTTCCTGATGTAGTTTCTGGAATTCAACCATCAGGGGATTGGATGGTTGAATTGTCACACCCTCAATTCCTAAAATAGTGCGGATTTCTTGAGTAGCCCGACCAAAAAAGCGCTGTTCCAAGCTACTAGCTCTGGGATACTCTTGTAATTGCCAATCTTCACCTAGTTTCGCTTGCTTGGCAGCATATTCAATAGCAGCACTCAAACCACCAATTTCATCCACCAAACCAATTTTTTTGGCAGCTACACCCGACCAAACTCTGCCTTGGGCAATTTCTGCCACCTTTTGCTCCGGTAAATTCCGACCTTGAGCAACTTTATCAATAAAGAGATTATAAATACGGTTGACAGCACCCTGATAAAGTGCTAACTCTTGGGGTGATTTCGGGCGCGTTAACGTTTGACTATCAGCAAGTTGGGCTGTTTTGACCGAATCCCAGGTAATGCCATTGTCATTGGCGATTTTTTGCCCATTAAACAGCACTCCAAAGACACCAATTGACCCTGTAATTGTATTTTGTTCGGCGAAAATTCGGTGAGAGTCGCTAGCAATCCAGTACCCACCAGAGGCAGCAATATCACCCATTGAGACGACAACAGGTTTAATTTTACGAGTCAGTTGGATTTCTCGCTGCATCACCTCGGATGCCGTAGCACTACCACCAGGACTGTTAATCCGCAGTACAATTGCTTTGACATCATTATCATGTCGCAATCTACTGAAGATTCTTGCAAAGCGATCGCCTCCTACTTGCCCATCTTCCCCTCGACCATCGACAATCTCGCCTTCAGCATAAACCACAGCAATTTGATTTTTTGAGGTACGTTCTACACCCAGAGACTTACCAGAAACTTGGGCGTAATTACTTAAGTTAATTTGCTGGAATGTGCGTTCTTTCTCATCAGTAGCTGTCAATTTTTTGAGATCAGCAATCACCTGGTCAAGGTATGCCACCTGATCCACCAGACCACTGGCTTTTGCTGCACTAGATGCTAATAATCCTTGAGTATCAGCGATCGCTTGCAACTTTTGCGGGTCAAGTTTCCGGCTAGACCCTACTGTAGTACGCCAATCTCGCCAAACATCGTCCAACAAGTTTTGTATTTGTGCGCGGTTTTCTGGACTTAGTTCTGTGCGGACAAATGGTTCTACGGCTCCCTTAAATTTCCCTTCTTGCAAGATTTGCACACCAATTCCATATTTTTCTAAAGCACCTGCTAGAAATATTGGTTGGCTACTCAAACCCGTGATTTCCATCATCCCTAGGGGGTTAAGTACAACGGTATCTGCCACTGAACTGAGGTAATATTCTCTCTGTCCCAAACCCACGCCATAAGCCACAACCTTCTTGCCAGAAGCGCGGAATTGTGCCAGCGCCTGACGAATTTCTTTGAGGGAAGCAAAGCCAGTCACACCAGCCGCTCTCGGATTTGTGGCATCTAGATAAATCCCGACAATTCGCGGATCACGCCGGGCCTTTTCTATAGTATCGATCACACTACGGAGTGTCATTCTTTCTATCTCTGCACCTGATAACGCTCGCTGAAGCAATTCACTAGAACTAGGCTCACTATCGGTGATGTTCATCGACAAATCAAAAACCACTACCGAATTATCTTTCACTTGCGGACTAGTTTCTCTAGAAGTGGCAGCTGCAAATAACAGCAAGAAAAAGGCTGTTGTCCCAATCCCAAAGAAAATCATCAGTCCCAGTAAAGTACCTACCAAACTGGCAAAACTTTGTTTAAGAAAATTACGCATTTTAGTTATAAATCACAATATTACTTTCTTCTTATATAACAGCAAATTCTCTGTTCACATTCTTCGCATCCTTTGCGGTATGTGCTAAGTGAACTTAATTCTTCAGTATTTACTGAATTCGCCCTAAACTGCCTGAATTTCGCAAACTAGCCAACGTAGCATTACCAGTACAAAATAATACTGTAGTAATTTCCGCAATTAACACCTCAGCTAAATCATCCAGTGCTGCTTCTGATACCACTGCTGCTTGCAAAAAAGGCATAGCCAAACCAGCAATATCGGCACCTAAAGCGATCGCCTTAGCTACATCCAATCCGTGACGTAACCCTCCCGAAGCAATCAAGGGAATAGTAGGAGCGATCGCGCGCACACTGGTGATGCATTCTGCTGTTGGCAAACCCCAATCAGCAAAAGTATTCCCCAACCGCCGTTGCAAAGCATTTTCTGCCCGTTCACCTTCTACTTTCGCCCAAGACGTGCCACCCGCACCGGCTACATCAATTGCTTGTACTCCCACCGCCATCAGTTTCTCCGCCATTGCTGCGGAAATGCCATTGCCCACTTCTTTAGCAATTACTGGCACAGGTAATTTAGTACATAAATTATTAATTTTGTCAAGTAAACTCCGGAAATTAGTATCACCTCTTGGTTGAATAAACTCTTGTAGGGGATTGATGTGCAAAATCAAAGCATCAGCCTCTAGCATATCGATGATTTGCAGACATTCAGCTAAACCATATTTATAGTTAAGTTGCACAGCCCCCACATTAGCCAACAAGAGGACATCCGGTGCATACTTGCGAATAGCGAAGGTATTGGCTACCTGGGGTTTTTCTACCGCCACTCGTTGGGAACCGACACCCATGGCAATTTTATAATGTTGCGCGACTGCCGCTAGACGTTGGTTAATCATTCCCGCTTGTTCAGTTCCTCCAGTCATGGAAGAAATTAACAGTGGTGCGCCGAGGTGTTTACCGAGAAAAGTTGTACTGATATCAATATCGTCGCGGTTAAGTTCTGGTAAGCAACAATGGGTGAAGCGATAGCGTTCTAATCCATTGGTGGTTTCACGACATTGAACATCTTCTTCTAAGCAGATCCGGATGTGATCCGCTTTGCGCGATTGGGTTTGGGCTGAGTTGGTAGTGGGGGCGTTCACTGGTAGATATCACTCAAAGCAGTTGTAATTACTATTGTGGCAGTTTCCAGTATTTTATTGAAACTGCCAAAAAATTGAGTTGGTAATTTAGCTAATTTCCTCCCTGCATTTCTTCAATTTCAAACATACTAATTAATACTCCTGCAATAGGAATTGATAGAAACACTCCCACCAATCCCGCAACTCTTGCTCCTATTAATAAGGCAAAGAACATAAAGACTGGATTCATATTGATTGAGCCTTGCATAATTCGCGGCATGAGTAAGTTTTCTTCTACTTGTTGAAGTAAGACACAACCAATTAATACTTGTAGACTCGTCCAAATTCCTTGAGGCAAAACAATTAAAGAAACTAAAGAAATGCCAATTGTTGCTCCAATACCAGGAATTAAATCAAATACGCCTGCGATCGCAGCTAAAAATAAAGCATAAGGTAATTGCAAAATAATAAATACAATAAATATGGAAATTCCAAAGAATAAGGATAATAATAAACGTCCCCAAAAGAAACCTAAAAAATTTTGTTGAATTGCTCCAGTTAACTTACCACGTAAATTTGCCGGAAAAAGTTTCATCAGAAAATTCCAAACTCTTTTTCCATCTAACAACATAAAAAATGCTACAACTGCTATCAAAATTAAATCAACTAAATTAGTAATCAAACCTTGAAAAGTTGTTAAACTTGTGCCAATTACTGCTAATATCTGATTGCGTAATTCTTCTTCAATCGTTTGAAAATCAACTTGAAAATTTAAATTAGTCAGAATAATTTGTAATCTGTCTAATAGGGAAACGACATAATCGATAAATTGAGGTGCTTGATTCAGCAATTGTTGAAATTGGGATAAAATTGCAAAACCTAATGTGGCAATTAAACCGCCCAAAATCAGCAGACTAAGTAAGAAAACTATAATAACTGCAATACCATGTGGTAAAAAACGTTCAGACCACCTGACTGGATAATTCAGCAGAAATGCCAGAATTCCAGCAAATATAAAAATGACAATTACTGTACTAAAATAAGCTAGAACCTGGACAAGTGCCCAACCAAGCACCAACAGTAATACAAAGCGAATTAGCTTTGTATTATTCAATTTATCCCAAAATTGTCTGATGTTTTGCTCATTCATGGTTACTGAAGGTGCTACAAGTGCAGAAGCTGTAGGAATGATGTGTAATGCTTTACCAATAGATTTTAGATTATTGCGATCGCAACTCTGTAATAATTTTGATATTTTTCCCTAAACAGCCATAGGAGTTAAAACAAGAGCGATACCTCTGGCTGGCTTACGCAATCTATCGGTATACAAGGCTAAAGGGAAACTCAGATTTAATATGCCAACGCTTACCGTCGTGAAGTAGCAGCGTTAAATTCTCAGCCGTAAACTCAAAATTTAACTGACGTTGGGCAAATTCTGGCCAAGCGTCTCTAAAATTTTGCTTTGTTAAATCCCGAAATGCCACTGTGAGATGAGGCGCAAAAGGTCGAGTTTTACCAACCTTGTCAATAATTCCTAAGTTACTTTCTGCATCAGCCATTAAATCGGCTTGCAAGGTCAAGAGTGCTTGACTTCTGACCACATTAATGTATATGACACGTGGAGGAAAGGCTGCATAACCGCTAAGTGTAATTGATATTGACTGTTGTTTACTGGCAAACGCTCCTAGAGATGCTTCTAGCTGTGGAAGATTGGCTTCTAACCATTCAAAAGGTGGTTGGAGGGTAATATGAGGCGGGGACTTTTGCGCCCCACGACTGGCATAGTTGTCAGCAAAGTACTGCTGAATATTGTGGGCGTACTCCTGAATATGCTGTGGTGGTAGAAGGGCAATGAAAAAACGGCTCATTTGAGATTTCATCCCGATTTACATGCAAAAGCGTCATTGAGAAATTTATTACTCCACTGTGATCACTTTGCCAAAGCTGAAAAAATATTACAACTATAATTACGGCACAGAAATTGAAGAGGTTGCGAGCAAATGCCTTGGTTTGTCAAAATTGAAGCAGGTAAAGTCGATAAACCCACCTTTGACCAATACGTACCCGCCCATAAAGTTTATGTTGAGGATTTGATTGCCAAAGGATACAAAGCCCGAACAGGCTATTGGGCAGAGGAACGAGGGGGGATGTTGCTGTTTGAAGCTGCTTCTAAGGATGAGGCAGAAGCAATTGTCGCTCTTGACCCATTAGTGCAAAACGGCTGTGTTAATTATCAGTTGTATGAATGGAAAATAGTAGTCGAATAACACACACTTAAGTACTTTTGGTGTTATGCTGATATTTAGACCTGGATCTATGCGACTGCAACGCCTAAATCTTGTCAGAACCGGAAGGTAGCAGCAATACGGGATGCTTGTAGTAGGCGTAGTCTCCGGGTCGCCCTATTTTTTAGGAGCGTTCAGCAGCAATGCCTGGTTTTGGAGATATTGTTCAAAAAGCTTTTTACCTCGGTGTCGGTTTGGCTTCTTACGCGGGTGAGAAAGCAGGGGGGAAGTTAGCCGAACTGCGATCGCAAGTCCAAAAACTGGCAGATGAAATGGTGGCAAAGGGTGAAATGAATACAGAAGAAGCCCGCCGCTTCGTCGAAGATATGATGAAGCAGGCTCAACAGCCGCCAACATCCAGTGAAACCCCTGAGAAACCACAGCCTTCGGAACCTCGACGCATAGAAATTTTAGAGGAAGATGAAGAAGCGACTGTGAAAGAGACATCGACATCAACAGAGAATGTTGATCACTTGCGCCAACAAGTGCTAAAACTGCAAGAAGAGTTAAAGAAACTGCAACAAGACCAGTAAAAAGTTACTTTTTAGCTTGAATTATTAGCAGTATGCTGCACTTTGGCATGGCGTTATGTGCAGAAACTTGATAACATACATTGCCTAGGATGTAGTCTAGTGCTGTAATCCAGGTAGCACTAACGTCCTGTTTATAGCCAGTAAGGGCGTCGAGTTTATGGAACAATGGCAAAAAGATTTAGTAGAAATCATAGAAACAGTGGCTGATGAAGTAGAACGCTTCTTCATAGGAATGAGTGAAATGGTAGATGTCTTTTTTGAGCTAACGGAAGAATTTACTGATCAAGTACAAAATTCTATCGCCACTGAAGTTGACCAGTATTTACAGGATCTAACTGACCCGATTTTGGAAGTTTACTGGGAACTAGAAGATGTTGTAGGAGATGCAGATCCAGGTTTTCCTTATGGGGTGGAACCAACACCGCATAAAAATGCTGCTTGCATAGGTTGTCATAATTACCACGGTCAAGTTTATGGTGGTAATTTGTTAGTCTGTGCTATGCATCCTCATGGGTGGGATGGTGAAAGTTGTCCTGACTGGGAAGAGGAGAAGGATTAAACGCAGAGGGTCGCTAAGGTACGCTGAGTTTTTTAATTACAAAAGTTATATATTTAATCAACTATGAGCAATTCTGCACCTGAGACTGTATCCCAGCCAACGTCAGAAATGAAGTATGGCGAACGCGAAATTGCAGAAGGTCAATTAATTACCTTTCCTAATCCGCGTGTGGGTAGGCGATATGATGTGAATATTACTTTACCGGAATTTACTTGTAAGTGTCCGTTTTCTGGGTATCCAGATTTTGCCACGATTTATATTACCTATGTGCCGGATGAGCGAGTCGTGGAGTTAAAGGCGCTGAAGCTTTATATTAATAGTTACCGCGATCGCTATATTTCCCACGAGGAATCTGCTAATCAAATTTTGGATGATTTTGTGGCTGCTTGTGATCCTTTGGAAGTTACAGTTAAGGCAGATTTTACTCCCCGTGGGAATGTGCATACAGTTGTCGAAGTGCGTCATCAGAAATAAGTTTTCAACGCTAAGGAAGGGAAGCGCGGAGGTACACAAAGACTCAGCGCTTCTTGTGTTTACACTCCAGGCTGAGAACTGAGATTATCTAAAATCTGCAAAACTTCTTGTTCAAAAGCAACCTGGGCGCGGTTAGTCTTACCTCCAATATACAAGCGATCGCCTTTTTGTAATGCCCAAATTTGGGAGTGGGTGAAGTAACTCATGATTGCGCCTAACATTAATAATGCAAAGCCTGTGTAAACCATTGGGATACCTGGGTCAGATTTGATTTGTAAGCCAGTACTACCCACGACATCAACAATTTTCAGGTTCACGCCGTTGACTTTGGCTGACATTCCCGTCCTTACGGTATCTATTAGCTTGCCAGTGGAATCATAAATTAATACCATGCCTTGCAAGTCTTTGGCAATGACAGAAACACCTTCACTTAAATCTGGTTTGGTGGGAATCCAACTTCCCCAAATGCGTCCTCTACCGTTAGTGTTTAATGATGCCATCGGTAACTGGAAAATGGGACTGTTATTAAATTGGATGCGAACAGCCGCAATTCCCCAATCAGTTTGATAGAAAGTAACGCCGTGATAACGCAGGGGTTGGTTGACGAAAATTTTCTTGTGGTCAACTTCCTTACCCTGATTATTCAATACAGACATATCTGAATAAAACTGGTCAATTCCACCAGATGGGGTGTAATCAATCCAAAAACGATTAACTCGCACAGCCCAATCTTTCAAATCTTGGGGATTTGCCCAAGGGCCAGCATCAATAATATTTTTTACCTGAAATGTATCGCCACTAGCTACCATTTCCTGGGCGACAAATCCTGTCATCGCCCCCAAAATTCCCCCCAGGAGGATAGTGACGATACCTACATGCACGATAATGGGGCCAATCCGTCCGGTGATTCCCTTGCGGGCGTAGAGAATGTTGTCTTTTTCTTGAAAAATTTTATAGCGGCGATTCTGTAAGATTTCGTTTAAGGAATTTAAGGAACCAGTATCTAATTCTGCACTTAAAGCTAACTTTTGAAATTGTCGGGGTTCTTCATAATATTTCCAGCGACGGGCGGCTTTTAAGGCTGGTAACTGGCGAGTGAAAGTACAAGCAGTCAGGCTAGTACCAAATAAGATGAGTAACGCCAGAAACCACCAAGTACGATATACATGGTCTAATCCCACGACTTGAATGACCTTCCAAGTTAAGAAACCAAATAAAGCGGGATGTTCGGGGTAGTTAGCCTGATAAAATGCGGGTGACTGACCTTGCTCAATTACCGTACCGCTAACGCTAAAAAGAGCGATGAGTAGTAAGAGTGCGATCGCTAATCGTAAATTGGTCAGTACAGGCAATAATTCTCGCCGTAAGAATCGCCCAGGTACTGACCACCAACTTGATGCTGTGGAGGCTGAATTTTCTACAGTCATTGCTTAAAAACTTCCCCAGGGAAATCGAGAAATTAAGGAAAATACACCAAATCCTACTAATAGCACACCACTAACTGGGTTAATCCAACCAGACCAGCGCCGCAACTCCAGCAGTTTTTTGATGGAAGCAGTAAAAGTACCTGCCAAAATCAATGGTGCTACATACCCTGCTGTGTAAGATAGTAACAAAACAGCACCGAGAATTAAGTCTTGTGTACTCGCAACCCAACCGAGTAAGCTGGCTAAAACAGGGGTACTACAAGGAGATGCGACTAAGCCGAAAGTTAAACCCAAGGAATAGGAACGCACTCCCGCAGGTAAATCTTGAGAAATCCAATTCGTTTCACCTAAAGATGGAAATTGTAGGGGTAGGGCTTCTAGTAAGTTTAGCCCCATGAGAATGGCGATAATACTAACGATAATTGGCAAGCCGATGCCCACTTGACCATAAACTTTGCCAACAAAAGCGGCTGTAATACCTAATCCGGCCAGGGTAGTTGCTAATCCTAACGCAAACCATGTGGATTGGGCTGCTGCTTGGAGGCGACCTTTTGCTTCATAACCACCAATATAACCAATGGTAATTGGCAGCATGGAAAGCATACAGGGTGTGAGACTGGTAAGTAAGCCTGCTGCAAAAATGATACCGATACTCAGTAAGTTGAGGTGTGTTAGTTGGTCAGAAACAACAGTATTAGTAAATTGTTCTAGTTCGTAAAGTCGGGTTTGCAGAGTCTCCAGCATGAGGTGTCGTTAAGCGAGAAATGCTTGTTCTGCTTGAATTCTAGCTTATTTTTGTGGGATGTTAAAACAGGGGGCTAATAGGATTACTCTTGCAACCAATCTTCTAATTTTAAATCGGGGATTCTTAATAAATCAGCATCGTGAGAAACTAAAATAATATTATTAATTATAGCTGTAGCTGCTATAAATATATCTGCTTCTTGGATTGGCAAACCTCTAATTTTTAAATCAGCATGAATTTCCGCAGCTTTTTTAAATGTTGCCAAATCATCTAAGAGTAAAATCGTAAATTTTTGCAATAAACTATCAAAATCATATAATTTCTTGACAGCTTTAACTGCTAAAAGTCCCCGCTCAATTTCATAGTAAGTAATACCGCTAATAAAAACATCCTGGTTTTGACGATTTAAAGTTTCTAGCTTAGTAGTTACTTTTTCGTTTTGCTTAATAATTGCTGTAACGATATTAGTGTCCAGTAGATATCCCATTTATTGACGCTTGACTGCTTCATCAAAAATTTTCATTTCTTCTGGTGTCAAATCGTTTAACAAACCGGCCATTGCTTCTACCACTAAAATTTGATTTATTCTATTGGCTAAGTCGTCTTGAGTAATAGTGTTTATATCATCACCAGAATTAGGTTGAATAAACAAATTATAAATTTTATTGGTCATTTTGTTTTTATCTAATCTTTCTTGATATAAACTGTTATTAGCAATCAAATCTTCTATAAGTGCTGAAATGCGTTGAAAGTCGGTTTGTTGTTGAAAATAAATGTTATTCATATTTTTATTCACCATATTTTTAACTATTTTAGCATAGGCATACTATCTAGGTTATTTTATACTTCCCATATTTCAAAAATGCCCAAAAACCCTCCGCGTACCTTTGCGTTAAAAAACTTTCTTCTTAAAATGAGTAAAATGCCAAAAATAGACCGTCAACGCGAACATCAAGCCAACGAGCGGACTTTTTTAGCTTGGCTACGTACCTCCATCGCCTTAATTGGTTTTGGTTTTGCGATCGCTCGATTTGGTCTATTTCTGCGTCAGTTAAATGTTGCACTGACACAAGAAGAGCCTGCTGTCAATCCTTTATTTAGCTCAGAAAACTTGGGGATTATTTTAGTACTTGTGGGTATTTTAGCGATCGCCTTAGCTGCATGGCGGTACAACCAGGTATTTTGGCAAATCGAACGAGGTGATTATCAAACTAACCGTCTACCAGTTTGGATTATGACAGGAGTAGTAATGATTTTAGGATTTCTCAGTATTCCTTTACTCTTGTTGCGAAATTCCGTTTCTCCACGTCCGCCTTCTATGCCCAATCAGCCACAATCACGTAATCTTCGTTAACTTGAACCTGGACTCTGATTGAAAACACCCTCTAAAACCCTCTGCGTACCTCTGCGTTTAAAAACTCCCGCCCCTGCACCCCATCAACCATAAAAAATCATCTCAAACCCGGACTCATAAAAGCTCATAACTTATGAGTACATGATTAATCTTAAATAGATAGAAACATTTCCCAGACGATAAAATTTAAAAAATGGGCTAAAACGTAATTAATAGGACTTACGCATTGACAAAGTGGCAAAAGAGTGGATTGATAAAAAGTATCATCCAATGAATAGGTATCGGACAATCAGAAAAATCAGCAAACCGTCCACAGCACAATGCAATCTGGAACATTAC
>JAESGC010000072.1_pt1 | contig 32866 bp, 2 predicted proteins | sample 9266221 | NCBI WGS metagenome assembly JAESGC01 (sample SAMN14515568, study PRJNA621660) | algae metagenome | isolation source: Trichormus sp. ATA11-4-KO1 and co-occurring heterotrophs from soil, at the... | place: Chile: Atacama Desert, Tarapaca Region | collected 2009-05-22 | reverse complement strand
CGATTGGCCAGAGATTATGAATTATTGCCCGAAACTTCAGAAACCTTTCTCTACCTTGCAATGATCCGTATTATGGTGAAGCGATTGGCTTAATTTTTGACTCCCTAAAACTTTTCAAACATCCTCTGAGGGTAAATTCAGTATCTTCGTCTCCAGCCATTAAGTGCAGACGGTCGAAGGCTGTAGTGTTGGTAAATGTGAGTGTTTGGTTTTTGTCGGTAAGGGTATAAGTTTGTTCTCCAACTATTGTGGCACCGCGTAGTGCCACAATTTTCACTTGACCGCCAATGGTTTTATTTGTGGTGGATTGTACTTGATCTACGGTAACGAAGGCAGTTTTGGCGCTGTTGTATTTATCCGTAGGTGGGATTTTGATTTGTAAAATTTCATCACCATCAATGCGCTTTTTACGTGCTTTGTTACCGTCTTCTCCGTCGGTGATGCCAATACCTTCTCCACTATCATGGAAGGTGATGTCATCAAATATCTGGGATTGGTCATTGCTGTTGAGGGCGAGTATTTGGATTCTGTCCAAGGCTAGGGGTGATACTGGTTGATTTTGTTTGCCTTTAACATGTTCTACTAGTTGGGAATTTTCGTAAACTTTGAGATGGAGTAGTTTTTGCTCGAATTTGAGTTTGGTAATTTCTGGAGGCGCGACATGATTGACGGTGATTTCTAGGGTTTGGAAGCTATTGACGCCAAGACTATCGATAACAGTCAGGGTGGCGATGTATGTACCGTTGTCGGTGTAGGTGTGGGTAACATTTTCACCTTCCACCAATTGTGAACCGTCGCCAAAGTTCCAGAGGTAGGTCAGTTCGTCACCAGGGTCAACTGCTGTGGCACTAAAGTTGGCTGTTGTGCCTTCGGTGGTGGTGGTGTCGCCTGTAATTACTGTGATCACTGGGGCTATATTGTTGACTGTGATGTTGACGGTGGCAGTATTAGATGTTAAGCCTTCTGTGTCGGTGATGGTGTAGGTGAAGGTGTCTGTGCCGACAAAGGTGGGGTTAGGGGTGTATGTGACTGTGCCATCTTGATTTAGTTGGATTGTCCCGTTGTTGGGGTTGGTTGTGATGGACAGGGTTGTGAGGTTGATGCTGCTGTCTGTGTCGGTATCGTTGCTGAGAATGTTGATTGTAACTGGTTGGGTTTGGTTGGTGGTGGCGGTGTCTTTGTTGGCGACTGGTGCGACAAAGTCATTGTCGAGTAGCATGACGTTGTCGAGGATGACTTTGGCATCTCTGGCTCCGAAACCGAGGAGGTCGAAGTAGAGGGTGGCGGCGGTTCCTGGTTGAATGCCTGTGAGGTCTACTTTAAAGGTGAGTGGTTGGTTGAGGGTAAGGGTGCTGTTGGGTGTGGTGTTGACTAAGGTGACTTTGTTGCTGGTGTAGTATGTGCCGTCGTTTTGGATGTTGAGTAGGGAGTCGGTGTGGCTGAGTCCTTGGCTGGTGTTGATTAAGGATTGTTTGGTGTTGGGGTTGAGTAATGCGACCTCGAAGGCGTCACCTGGGGTGGTTGAGGTGTTTGCTCCCAAGGTGGTGTTTTTCAGGGTGAATTGGAGGTATTTGGCGTGTTCAGGGATGATGAAGGTTTGGGTGAAGTTGCTGAGTAAGGGGGAGTCTTCGGTGAGGATGGCTTCTTGATTGAGGATGGTGGCTGCACCACGGGTTGTCCAGCCGTATTCGGGTTTGGTTGTGTTGGTTTCGGTGAAGTTGCCGTTGGTGATGTCTGCAAGGAGTATCGCGGTTAGTGGTGCTTGTAGGGTATTCCCCCACTCTCCCATTCCCCCACTCCCCCACTCCTGGGAACGGATGGCGTTAATCATTTGTAGGTTGAGCCATGATGGTAGCTTACGCACGCCTGGGGCTAGGGTGTTGTTCATCAGGTCGTAGGGGTGTACCTGGGAGTCAAGGTGGCTACCGTCTGGGGTGAGGGTGGCGGTGAAGTTGTTGCCTATTAAGGTTTTGGTGCTGTTGATGGTTTGGATGTAGCGGTCGAAGCCTGGGTTGCCGTTGATTATACCTAATAGGTGTCCTGTTTCGTGAAGGATGGTGGTGAGCAGGTCGTATTTGCCGAATGCTTCGCCTGTGGTGGCGCGGTAGGCTGTGTCGGTGAGGGTGGTGGTGAATTCGCTGTTATCAAGCGGGGTGGTGTCGATGAACCAGCCGATGCCGTTTGCGTTGTGGTCGATGAGGATTGTGCCTCCGTTAGGGCGACCTTGGGGGTCGAATTGGGTTAGTTGGGCTTCTGCTAGTTGTCCTGTGGGGAGGTCGGTTATTTGGAGGTTGATGTTTAAGGTGGGGTCGAAAAGGGATGGCCACAGATCAGTAGCACTATATTTAAGATCGGAAAATAAGTTGGAGGTTAAATTATGGTTTGGGAAATAACTGCTGAGGAGTTGTTGGCTCGGTATGCTGATGGAGAGCGCGATTTTCGAGGGATTGAGTTGATTCAATCTGAGGGTGTTCCCCTCGACAGTTCGATTGACCTCGAAGGCGCTATTTTGAGAGATATCAACTTGCGCGGAGCCTATTTGAGACAAGCCGATCTGTGTCGAGCCGATTTGACTGGAGCCGATTTGTTTGGTGTTTCCTTGGAAAGCGCTTGGTTGAAACGCGCTATTGTCAGGGATGCTAATTTGTATTCCGCCAACTTGAGTTGGTGTGATTTGACTGAAGCCGATTTGAGGGGAACCGACCTGAATCATATGAACGCTAGTCGTGCTACCTTCTGTGGAGCTAACATCGGTGGCTTTTCTTATGCCATTTTGGCTCATGCTAACTTTCGTTCGGCTGACGTCTTGGAGACTAATATTTGTAGGTTCGGTAATTTGATTTGGGAGACCACTATGCCCAGTGGTAGTGTTGAAAGGGGTCCTTACTGGAAATGGAAATAGATTCTCTTCCTCTATTGCAGCCATCAGGGAAGTAGGTTTAATGACATTTAGTCTGGTGAAAATATCATTAACGTCACGGTTTTCAATTGCTTTCTGAATTTCTGTGGGAATATTAGACAGGAAATTATACCCAGTTAGCTTTTCAAGTTCTTCAACATTAAATAGTCCAAATGTCTTTCCGTCAAGTGTAAAGTTTTGTTTCCAATCGTCATTAGGATCTTGCCCTTTACCATTTACATCAAGGGTGTTGGGTAAATAAATACCAAAAGCGAGGGTATCTTTAGTTACGTCGGAAATTCCTTGACCAGGACGATCTAGAACTAGTACAACCTTCCAAATACTTTCAGGAACGCTAACCTTTGAACTTATAGTTTTAAAAGTTACTCCTTCTCTTCCTGCAATAATGTAAAGTTCTTTATTATAAGTTTGAACTAAATCAGTCAAATATAGTTCTAGCTTATTCCATTGACCTTCCAGTTCTTTCCCGTTAGAGTCTTTTGAGTAACGTAATGGCTGAGGAATGATATTACTCATCAGAAAAGTTGCTACATAATCCTGTTCATTGCGATTACGGTGATTAGCAGTAGTCATATGCCCTCTCTCATAACCACTACTTTCAGGAATATCCTTTTCACCAACTTGAATTGCAAAGGGTAAATGGGGATCTCCTGCAAAGCTGGGTCTATCATTCTCAGCACCAAGCCAAGATTTATTTAATTGATAACTGACCCAATTTGGTGTCTTTAAATCATTGTTGTATGACAAAGAATACTGAGGTCTTTCAATCAGATAGTTATTAGAAAAGCTACTTGGAGGATCTGTGGGGATATAGGGGTTGTAACTAGTAGTGAATTTAGGAGTATCTATATCTTTTCTCGCTTCTTGTCTATTTGAACCATCTATTAGCATCTGTGGATTACCAAATAATAGATGTTGACTCTTGAAGAAAACGTTATCTAAGTAAACTATTTTGCCTCCACTTAACTCAAATTTGAGAGTTGCTACTTTGCCACGAAATTCATTAGGAATATCGACTTGAAAAGTTTGAAATCCTTCTTTTGCAAAACTAATTCTGTTAGATTGTCCCTCTCCGTTTCTAGCACCTAGATTGCCTTTATATTGCCGCAAGTCAACAGCAGGATATCCGTCGTCAGTATAATCTACGTCATTATTGTTTCTTTTCTGGTCTTTTCTAAGTAATCCCTGAAAAGCGGAACTTCGTAGTTCATAGTTGTCAAGAAAAACTCTGACAACACTATTTTGAGAATCAGTAACAGAATCGGGAACTGGCACATGCAAATCAAACCGCAACGCACCCCAATCAGGAACTACAAATTGGTTATGCGTAATACTATTTAGCTGAGTATCTAATCTCAAAGCTATGCTTTGATTTCCTGCAATACCGGACACCAAATTATTTTGTGAGTTAATACCTCTAGAATCTTGGAAATTCCAACCAGGAATATCTTGATCCAATTGTGCGGAAATCGCATCGAAATTACCATTAAACAGCGTAGGAACAGCAAAGTCACCGCGCAATCGAGGATCGGCAGTATTATCTTGAGAAACTGGAGTCCGATTGCGCTCAAAGTATGCAGTATCTAGTTGCTGTTTACCAAGTTTCTGGCTGGTATCTCCATAAGGACGATAATTAAATCCACCTCCTAATACAGAAGTAAACCAGCCAGTACCAATCCCTTCCCATGCAGCATCTTCATCTCCATGTTTTAAATTGGCTTGTGTATGATTTGGGGTGTACCAAGTTCTTTCATAATCTTCAATACCAGTTGATAGTAAATCACCCAAACGACGGTAACGATTTGTGCCAAGTCCTTGAGTCAAATTAGCTGTTCCAGTGTACCAATTTAACGCTGTTTTATGAGGTGTGAATGTACCATTATTTAACTCAAAACTAGCACGATCACTCAAATCAGTTTCCCAATCAGACTGAGGTAATGTTGGGAAAGGATTCTCTCCAGCATTATTCTGGAAATAAGTATCAGCATAAGTTACATTCTGCCAAGTAGTAATTCTTGGATCGAGGATATTCCGCAATTGTGGCTCGAAAGAAGATTGACCATAAACAATAGGATCAATCACAGTAACCTGTAAATCACGTTTAGAACGATCGCGGCCTCCAGCATTGGGGAAAAAGGTTCCCAAACGTTGTACAATTTCGGAATTAACAACTGCCCCCTGACCATAACCAATAAAGTGCAATGGCGAGTTGAATAGCGAACCTTGGGTGCGCTTGAGGTTCCCAAAATTATCATAACTTCCAACACTTCCACCAAGTTCTTGATCCAGTGTTACTAGTGAAGCAAAGAAACTATCAGCAGCAGCTTCTGCAAAGCCTGAATTATAGAGCTGCGACTGTTCGATATCTCGTGTCCAATCTGCCAAAAGAACCAAAGGTCTACCTTTTGAAGATTCTTTTGGATGATCTGCTTGTTGCTGTTGTTGGTCAAGTTCTGTTGTTGGGAAAAAGTAACGTACAGGTTGCCATTTTCCAGTATTTGCAACATACCGGAATACATCTCCACCATTTGCCGCTACTTTTCTAGCGATATTTTCTAAACCAGCACTGGCAAATTCTTGTGCATCTGTCTCAATTCCTGGGGTAAGAATTGTAACGTTGCTAAAAGTATCTATTGAAGGTTGGGTAGGAAGTTGCGAAATAGGTACTTTATAAACATCTGTAAATCTTTTTGTAAATGCTTCGCTTCCTTTACGTCCCTTAAATACCATTGCCAAGTAGTAAGTTTGTCCTGCTGTTAACATTCGGTCAGCAGGCAAAGTAAATTCATCGTAAGAACCATCATTAGTAACTTCTTGACCTTGGCTATCCTTCCCAGTCCATTTACCCTTAGACCATTGAGCAGAAATAATCCGGTTGGGATTATAGTCTCTACCACTTTCTAAGGGTGCAGGAGTCCAATCTTTTGGAATTAACCCTTCATTCTCTGGGAAAGTACTGAGGAAAAATTCAATTTCATCAATCTGAGTTTGTTTGTCCGTTTGTGGGTTAGGATTTGGATCAAGGTTTGGATCTGGGATGATGATTGGACCTGGGTTCGGGAATATTATGGGGTTTCCAAACTGAGTCGGTTTTGGGTAAATTTTGGGGAATGGAATTGGTCTTAGTAAAGGCTTCGGTATTATTACTGGTTGTGGTTGTGCTTGGGCTGGTTCACCAAAAATTGTTTCTGCAATTGCTTCAACAACTGGTTTTGCGGATGCGTATGTTTGTTCTAGCGGACTAAATATGGGATCAACTCCAAACTTAAACCGAATTTTACGCAGTGCTTCTTCTGCTTCAGGAATATATTCAGTTTCAGGCTTAACAGAAATTATTTGCGGGTCTTTAGCGTGTGAAGTTGTACCCCAAGATGCCCCTGCACCAATTGGTCTATTTTGATCTGAACCTTGCTGAATATTTGTTGCTATTCCCACAAGTGGATTAATCTCATCAAGAGGTTTTGACTTTAACTGTTCTCTGTTGTTAGCAGCTTCTACAGTTTTGATCATCTCATTCACATCATAAACAAAGGTGGAATTTACACCAGGGTTGGCAACATAAAGGTAGGAATTATCATCCGATAGTGTCAACGAACTAGTTAACCCCATCGGAATTGGTCGGGTAGCAGCAACAAGTTCAGGTGCTTGACCTGGAGCAATGCGAACAATACCAACATTGCTTCCTGCTCCTTGCCCATCAATACTTTCAATACCGCTACCAAACTGACGACCGTTACGTCCCGCAACAAAAGCATATTCAATCCCAGTCTTTTGGTCGCGCAACATTGTTACAGCGATGGCTTCATTCACATCAAAATAATCAAAGACGCTGCCAAGATTTAACTTGGCAGTCACAATTTCAGAAGAGATGCTACCTTTTAAATCTTGTTTAACAGTTAGCTGACCAAATCCTTGTACATCTTGATAACGATTAGTAAAGAACATTACATCGGGATTTTCTGTTGCAGAGATTCCCGTAACGCCAGCCTCCGTCTTCACCGTTTCGACGATGCGATTATATTGTTGAAAACTTTGTGAACGGGCGCTAGGCTCGATATTAATAACTGTAATCTCACCTTTATTTGATGTTGTATTTGGACTTGTGGCAAACAGTAAAGTACCATCACTATTGATAGCTAGTTGGTGAACACCTTTCGACTCAGGAACTTGGATTGTACCAATGTGTTTATGGTAATTTGGTGAATTAGGATTAACATCAAGCACATATATTGCACCCAAATTGCGATCGGCAATGTATGCGTAGTATTTATCAGAGCTAAAAACAATTGCAGAAGGGCTAGAACCAGCAGGTAGATAAATACGGTCAATTTGCGGTGTTTCAGGGTTAGTATCTAATTCTCGCAACCCTAAAGCATCTAGGACAGCAACGGAACGATTTCCCTCTAAAGGGACGTAGATTCTATCATCCAAAGCAGCTGAATAGCGCGGTCGCGTTTGTTGACCCAAAGGAATAGTTGCTAGTAAGAGATTTTGACTACCAAACTCCGCAACAACCCCTGGAGCGTTCTTTGCATTCATGATTTGGACATTACCTGACAATGGATTTGTCGCAATAACACGGTCAAAAGAACTGAATATTGCTGAAAGCGTCTGGCTTTTGATTTCTTGTGGGGGGCCAATCACAGGATTAACCTGTCGAATAGCAGTAATTTTGAGGTCTTCGCTAACTGGAATATGGTTTGGTAAGCGGAAAGTAAACACTTGCTCACTAATACTATTAATATCCGCAGTTTCTACTTCACTTTGTCGATATATTTTGTTACCATACTCTAACTCAAAAACTAATTTGTCAGTCGATTGTTGATTATCCTGATTTAGCTCCGTGTCTTTTGGAACTGATTTTAAATTTTGACCAGTAACTCGAATAAAAGCTCCTTCTTTATCATCAAAATCTACCTCTAACTTTTCGATAGTTGGTGTTGAAGCTAAAGGAGGTTGTGAGGTAGGTCGTTTGACTTGAGCAATTGGAACTTTTGATTGTGACGATAACTGACCAAGGTTTAAAGCAATCCCTGCTTTAGTTATATAAGGCAACTCAATAACTGGATATGTTACAACATCGACTGTATCAATCAGCTCTGTTGCTGATTCAAATCTATCGGGGAAGATAAAAGGACTTGCAAGTATTCCAAGACCGCCAACTACAGATGCACCTGCAATCAAAGCAGAACCTCCAGCAACTGCAATGTATGTACCTCCTACCGCTAAAGCTATACCTGCTATACCAATACCAGTTATCCAATCAGCTGGAATTTGTGCATTCACAACACGATATGAAAACTTCGGAACCATTACCGCGTATGTTTTGGATTCTACAACTCCGTTCCAAGGTGGTGATTGAGTGCGAATTAGTCCATCTGCACCAACAATTCCTGATTCTTCTATAAACCAAGCTGGCTGTAATACACCATTTTCATCAGGTAGTTGTCTTTGACTCATGAAAAATACTTCTTTGCCAACCTCTACTCCAAATGTATTTGGAATAGCTAGTTGTACGGGTATGTTAAGTTGGCTTTCTCCAACATCTAACTTAAATGCTCCAGTAAATGTATAGTTTTCTTCTAAAGCTGATAGTGCAAGTTGGTTTTTGTTAACGGTTTCTATACTAACAGTTGCATTTTCTTTTAACGCCCCAGGCGCAACCATGACCATTGATCCATCAATTGCTTGCACTGCACCACCATCTTTACCCAGCACTGCTGAATTCAAATGTGGAATTTCTACGCTTACAGGCAGCACATATTCTGTTGCACCATGAATCACCGTAACCGACGCTACCCCTTCATCTATTGCAGTAATTAACCCATCTGGTGTTACCTGCAATATATTGGGGTTGCTAACAAAATAACGAGTACCAGAAGTTGCTATCCTCAAATCTGGCGAATCAAGAACCTCATTGATACCAACAAGAATTTGACGCTTCACCCCTTCTACCAGCGTTACAGCTTGCGGATATACGTTTAATCCATTCGTTTCAGCCAATGCCAAATTAAACTCAGTTTGATTCGTAGGTGTACCCAGTTCACCCACACGCAATGCCGTCACAGCAGTAATACCATCTCTGTAAGCACTCAGCACTGACACACCATCGCTTAACCCAGTCACCACACCCTGAGATACTGAGGCGACAGCAGAATTATCCGATGCCAACTGCAAATATGAATAAGGCAGTATGACATTTTGTTGGTCGGCAAAATCGCCAATTACTAATAAATCAGCACTTTCAAGAGCATCCAAACGCAAACCACGCCGTGCAAAGTCCAGATTCACCAACGCCGCATTACTAACATTCACATCCACCTTCACAGGTGCAGACATACTGTAGCCATCATCTGCAACCAAGCTAAAACTAGCCGCGCCGAAGTAATCATCATTTGGCGTAAACAACACCGACTTGCCATCAGGCGTAAATCTCGCCGTGCCATTTTCTGCACCCACAATGCGGAAGAACACCGCATCCCCTTCTGGGTCAGTCGCTAACCCATTCAGTGCCACAGTAGTATTTAAATCAACATGGGTTAATATCTGTTTTGGCGTCACCACAGGCGCACGATTGACGGTAAACCCATAATTACTACCGAGAATCTGCACATCAGTAGCATTGATGACACCATCACGGTTGAAGTCGTAGGTAGTATTGTAAACCCCAGAAGCGATCGCCCCCTCTAACAATCCACTATCGACCCCATCCACATTACCATCGCGGTTGACATCTCCCGCGATCGCCAATTGCCAGTCATACGCGCCATTACCTGCAACTTGCAGCAGATTCAAGCCAGCTTGATCAATTGCATACAGTGAATAACCACCTGATACTGAGATCGGAGTCAAACCATTGAGAACAGAAACACCACCCCCAGTGATATCCACTCCAACCAACACAACACCTGTAGCAGTAGACTTGAGTTCGCTATTGCGCAAACTAAAAGTATAGCGTTCGTTGCCAACTGAACTTGTAGTATTACCATTCCACAATACCGCACCACCCAAATCAGCGTTGATGGTTGATACTTGCGGTGTATTTTTAGAGTAGCTAATTGCTGATCCTGGTGTTCCCGGTGTTCCTGTTGCTAGGGTAAGGAGGGAGTGAGGGAGGGAAGAATAACCGTAGCGGTGTGAGTCACCAGATGCGAGATTACGGGCTGATACCAAGTTACCTTGAGCATCATAAGTATAAGTTACCAAACTACCATCTGGCGCTGTAATTTGCGTTAATCTGCCTAAATCATCCTTAACAAAACGCACCGTCTCGCCAGTGGAACCAGTAATCCCACTATCGCTGTAAATTAGGTGCGTACCATTTGGTGCTATTTGCTCAGTCACACCGCGACTTGTACTCAGGTAATAAACAGTACCATCTGCTGCGGTTAGTGTGTACTCAGCACCTCCGTAGCTTCCACTAGCTGGATTGTAAGCATGACCAGTCTTCAGGTCATACAACCGATTACCAGCCAAAGTCAGTTTCGCATCTGCTGAGGAGAGGGTATAATTCACCCCTGAGTCTGCTACCCAAGTAGGCGTGTAATAAGTTAAACCAGGAATTGTCTGTTTCTGGGGTGCAAACGTAAATCCAATTCTTTCCCCAGTAGGAGTAGTGAGGTACAACCGAGTTCCCACACGGAATGGTTCGTATACACCTAATGATTCACGACCCGTCAACGGTACATTAGTTTGGATATTGGTATCTACATTTGCCAATTGCCAACCATAGCCAAAGCTACCAACATCCGAGGTGTTAAGAGAACTATAAGTACGTACCAAATTGATGTTGTTGCCACCCAAATTCACTGAAAGATCAGTTTCACTCCGCACATATGCACTCTTGTTAGTCGCACTATTCGCCTCAACCACCACTTGCGTTGAAGAGGTGCGATCGCTGATATCAGTCGCCCGTAACCGCAACTGGTAGAAGCCATTTTCTAGCTTTGCGGGGTCAAATTGAGCGAGAGTGCGATCGCTCACCGCACCATTACCACTAGCCAAAGTCCTGTACGCTTCTTCACCAAAATCAGCAATTTCCAGCACCCAGTTATCTAAGTTACTATCATTAACACTGGCAATAATGTCAGTAACCGCCGTCAGTTTTGCTCCATCCAACCCAGCCGCAAATGCCACAATGGGTGCATCTTGGTCTTCTGGATCACGCACCTTCACTACAGTACTGTTATAACCAACGCGACCATCTGCATCTGTTGCGATAACATCAACAATTAGGCGACCAGGAATAGTTGGTACAAACTCAATTCTGCCTTGACTATCAACAGTTACAGCTTTGCCATCAACCGTAGCAGTTAAATTGGTAATTTCAGCCAAACCAGAAGCAAGAGTCTGTACTATGACCTTTTGTCCGGGAACTGCGGGGAAAGAAGGCGTGAGGTCAAGGGTCACAGTTGGTGGTGTTGGTGCAACAGCAACACGCACAAGGGATGTCTGCGTTACTGTGACCTCGCCATCCGCAACCGTATAGGTAATAGTATAATCACCCACTTGTCCGGGGCTGGGTGTCCAAGTAAACTGTCCTGTCGCCGCATCTAGTATTGCACCATCTGGTAAATCAACGGCACTGTAGGTAAGATTTGTCCCATTATCTGGGTCAGTACCAACAACTGTAAATCGCAGTGTTTCACCCAGGGCTACTGCATGGTTTGATACAGAGATAGCTGGATTGCGGTTGACATTGCTCACCCGCAGAGTCACATCACGCACATCACTCGCACCTTGGGCATCAGTTACCGCAAATTTTAATACATATTCACCTGCCTGTTCGTAGTTTGGCTTCCAGGTAAATTGACCTGTACGCGCGTCAAAAACAGCACCTGTTGGTAGAGGTGAAACTGCGGAATATATTAATGAATCATTATCAATGTCTCCTGCTGTCAAGGTAAACTGGACGAGGTTGTTTTCTTGTCCTGTTTGAATAGGTAACGGTGCTAGTACAGGTGCTTGGTTAGTATTGTTGACCAGAATTGCCAAGCTTTGAGAACTGCTCTTATTGCCATCACTAGCAATCAAGGAAATGTTATTGTAAATTCCTGCTTGTGATGAATTAGGTGTCCAAGTCAGTATTCCTTGTACTGGGTCAAGTACCGCGCCAGGGGGTAAGTTAGATGCAGAATAAGAAATGCTGTCGCCATCAGCATCAGTGCTGGAGAAGACTAAGCTCAAAGTCTGCCCTTCAGCTACAGAGGAATTAGCAATTGTAGAAAGTGTCGGTGCAGTGTTAGAGGTGCGAACAACTAAGTTAAACTCTTGCTGGCTGCTCAGGATTTCACTAGGATGACCATTACCACTATCAGTCGCTGCTATCGTCACAGGATATGTACCGATAGCAGCGACTGTTGGTGTCCATTGGAACAAAGCTTCCCCATAAATAGCAGTGGGGGTAAGGATAGCATCCGCAGGTAGACCACTCAAATTAAAGCTTAAATTGTCTTGATTGCGATCGCTGGCTTTGACAAGAAATTCTAAAGTGTCACCCACAACTGCAACCTTATTACCAATGAAGGGTAATTTCGGCGGGTCATTGGGTGCATTTACCGTGACTATAAAGGTATATTCATCAGAATGAATAGCATTTGCACCACCGCCATTACCGTTATCAGAAGATGCGGTGAGAGTGAAGGAATAATCACCACCATCATTAGCACTTGGAGTTAAACGTAAAGTAGCTGTCCCATCACCATTATCGGTAAATCTAACAAAATCAGGAATATTGTATCCTGTAGACTCTGGTTGGAGTTGCAACACCAATGGGTCATTATCAGCATCAGTTACCCTGATTATTAATTCCTGTACCTCACCCCGGTTCAGGGTAATGTTGGTAAATTCGCTAATTTGCGGCGCACGGTTGCTATTGAGAACAGAAATTGGTACAGTAACCTCGGCAGATTTGCTCGTCGGAGTACCATTGCCATCATCAGTGGCGGTAAAAGCGACATTGTATGTCCCAGTACTGGCATACCCTGGTGTCCAGATAAACATCGCCGTTACTGGATCGAAAGTAGCACCATCCGGCAAACCTGAGACAGTATAAGTAACAGATGGATCGCTACCTTCAAGAATAGTTAACTGACCATCAGCATTGCGGTCTTGGGGTACGAAGCCGGGGTTATCTGGGTCAAAAGCAAAGGCGCGGAAGCGAACTTCTTGTCCTTCTTGCACTTGCCAAGTACCGAGATTATCGAAGACAGGTGCAGCATTGACATTGAGGACGGTAATCTTAGTAATTTGTGTAGTAATTGATTCACCATCACTCACAGTAAAAGGAATTTCAAACTCCCCTGCTTGGAAGTAGGCTGGTGTCCATTCAAATAATCCGGTGCGCGGGTCAAGATTTGCACCGCCAGGGAGGAGATTGCTGTTGTAGGTGAGGAGAGAGGGAGAGAGGGAGGAAACAGCATCTGTTATATCTGCATCGGTGGCTTGCAGTTGAATGCGGACCTTCTCACCTTCTCTAACTATGCGGTCAGCAGGACGTGTGAAAGTAGGTGCTTGGTTGGTAGGCGCAATCAGGATAGTTGCAGTTTGCGTTACTCTTTCTATACCATCGCTAACAATGAACTGTACATTTTCATATGTACCAGCAGCAGTGTAGCTAGGAGTCCAAGTAAGAATACCCGTGCTGAGGTCAAATACCGCACTACCTGGAAGATTATCAGCCCAATAGATAAGTTTATCTTGATCTGCGTCTGTAGCCGCAACCTTGATTTGTAATGTTTTACCTTCGGCACCACGAACTGTCATCCCAGTAGCGGAATTAGAAGAGAAATTCCCCTCCTCTACTGTCCCACCACTGACAACAGGGGTATTAAATACAGGTTTGTGGTTGCCACCTACAACATTTAAACTAAAAGTCTGCGTTGTCTTAGCACCGCGTAGGTCATATACTTGCAATGTAACGTTACTGCTAGCAGGGCTTAATTGTGTTGGTGTCCATGTAATTAAACCATTGCTGTCAATCTTCATCCCTTGGGGTGCATCATACAGTAAATACCCCAGCACAGCACCATCAGGATCATTAGCTGCTACTTGGTAAGTGTATGATTGACCAGAATAAGCTGTTAAAACTGGGGCAGAAGTGACAATAGGAGCTTGATTCGGGTAAGGTAGCGCATATATACCAGGGGTAAATTCCACCCGCAACGCATCCGGGTTGTAAACGGTGATGGTACGTGAAGTCGTAGATTGACCTCTTTTGAGAACACCTTCAGGTAAATTGTCCCGCAAATCTATCATGTATGCACCAGTCGGATTACGTGTCGCACCTGTTGGTACACCCGTAAAATACTGGGACGGGTCAAGCACCAGCATGACTGGTAGCAGTAAGTCAGAGTCAGCTTTACTCTTGAGAGTGACATCGTAGGAAATTGTCTCGTTAGCGCGGTGGGAACGAGCATTGTTAAATTGGAAGTCTACCAGGGCTGAGAAATCAGAAATGGCTGTAAACTGCTCTTTGTAACCCCCAATCAGTTCCGCCCCAGCAATACTCTTAAGGTTCTGGGATACCCGCAGTTCGTAATGGTCAGGGGTAATAGTATTGAAATCCAACAGTACAGTGAGGGTTTGAGCATCATAGCGGACTGACTGTGGTGTAAATCTATCACTAGCACTGACCAACTCAAAGTTGGCTGGATTCAGAACTGAAGCGGTGTCGTTAGCCGCACCAATGAACATATCAGAGTCAAAGGTGATGCTAATTGTACCCTGCGGCAATGCAACAATAGCATCAGGGGGTGGATTAGTCGCTTTGACTTGGGGCGCGACAAGGGGACTAAATACATCAATTTGATGGGACTGACTGAGTAAAACGCGACCATCTGCTGTAGTCGTGATATTTTCACCCCTGCTACCACCCGACGCTACAGTGACTTGCTGCAAGGTTGCCAAGTCAACCATTACTAGGTTGCCGTTGTTATTCGAGACAAACAACAGCCCTTCCAGATGAGTTCCCTTCATGCCAAAGGCGATAGAATCAACAGGACTATCAAAAGAAAGCATCCGTTGGGCTTTGCCTTGCTCATCAAAGCGGACAATATCTCCACGTTCTGGCCAGGTAGTCGCCCACAGTTGACCATCTGGTGCAAATGCCAAACTGTCTACCCGCAAGTCACTATAATGGGTGAAAGTTTCGGTTTGGGGATTGAAGATTTCAATGCCTTTGCCAGAAGAAACGTAAATTAGTCCCGTTTCTGACTGTATTGCCAGTGCTTGAGTAATACTATTACCGTACTGCTTGACAACTTTGCCAGTTTGTAAATCAAGTTGCAGTAAGGGACCGCCGCCTGTAGTTGCCCAAAGAGTAGCGTTATTATCTAGGGCAAGGTCGAAGATAGGATGTTCTAGGGTAGCAATAGGAGTGGGGGAATTTTGCCCCCTATCTCCCCCTCCTCCTATCTCCCCATCCTTATCAAAGCGGTACAATGAACCACGGTTTGCACCGCCGCTAGCTAAGACCGAACCATCCTCAAGGACTGTAATTGCCAAGGGAGCGATATTAGCGTGGCTGGTGGGAATGCCTGTAGCAAAAGCAGCAGCAGTGAAAGGACGGAGAACGCTCTTAAATTCGGATGGGTTTGTAGCGGGTGCGACGGCAGGAATGCCTTGTTTTGCTTCTAAAAACAGTTGATTAGTAGATGGTTCTGGCTTGGGTGCGGGGAGAGTACCCAAATCCGGTTGAGTAGTCTTTTCCACTGTTGGTAATGTACCCAAATTCACTTGGAAGCCGTCGCTAGGTGCGCTAATACCCAGTCCTGGTTGTTCCCTATTCCCTGCATGATCTGTTGCCAGTGCCAAAAATTCGTAGGTGTGTCCGGCACGACCACTGTAAACAGCAGAAGTTTCCGTAGTCTGCTGCTGCCAAATCTTGAAGTCACCACCGTCTTCTGCTACATACACGGTTACGTGTTTAACTCCTGCACCTGCGGTATCATCAGTTGCTGTCCAGTTCACCAAGTAGTCAGAACCACCTGCCACTAAAGGTGTAACAGTTAATGCCGTAGTCGGGGCAACACCATCAATGATGTTAGTCACCTGTGCTGTATCCATTGGCGCGGCGGTGTTGAAGATTACTCGCGCTTCGGTGGTGATTTCCGTACCAGTAGCACTGCCAGCGAAAGGAAGTACGCTGTAGGTAACAAAACCACTGCCCACCCCATTGGCATTATTGGGTGGTAACAGACCAATATTCGGGTTTTGCATTACCTCCCCAGTATTGGGGTCAATTGCCTGGATCAGCCAGGTGGCAGTGTTAGATATCACATCTAGCCCAGCACTGACTCTGAGGATAAATCCCTTGCTGCGAATAAAGTCAAAGTCACCAGAGAAAGTAGCACGTCCTGCGGGAATATGAACTTGGATATCACCCAAACGCAAACCTCCTAACTGGAAGTTACGTGGGTCGAGGTCGGAGTCAAGTTGGGTGACAATTCGCACTTCACCAACAGCAGTTGAGGCTGTGGCAGCATTTTCAAAGCGGATGGTGTAGGGTAGTGCCGCACCCAAAGGTACAATATTTTCTGCACCAAAACCTACTGGACCTGTCAGGGTAGCGAGGTTGTTTGTGGTTCCTGCTGCATTAAAGAAGCTGGCGAAATTAGGTGGCGGTACGGAAGCACCTTGGGGTAGGTCAACCCTAGCGTCCCCAAAGGGAACGTAAACGTTAAATGATTGAACGTGAGTTGTGTGCGACAGTCCTAAATCAAATTGTTGCGGGTCAGGAGGCAATTCCTGTCCCCTCAAGCTGGGGTTGTGACCGTACCATTTGCGAATTTGTTCAAAGAAACTGACCAGATTGCCATTGGAGATAATTTCATTGCCAGCCGGACCAAGTAACAGCCCAGTGGCGAGGGTTGCCATTAAGCTAATAACTTGGGGATTTTCGCGGATAGTCGGCGCTTCGTCTTCTTTCCGCAACAATCCTGCTTCTTCCAATGCTGCTAAGTAAGCATTAGTCCAAGTGTTAGCATCTGCTATCAGTACAGTTAAAGCTGGGGATGCAGTTTGGTCTTTGAGGATAGCGTTCCGCAGCAAGAGTGCTTGTTGTGTTTGTTCTTGGACAAATTCATCACGAGTCATTGCTGTCGCTGTTGCCAAGATATGGAACCTGAAAGCAATAGCATCGTCGGGAACATCCTCTAAAGCTTTGGAATCTTTTGCGAGTTCCGCTTGCAGTCCTGGGTAAGTTTGGACGTTAAATGTGCGACCGACAAATCCGGCATTGGGCAAGTCGAGGACGTAACCAGGGGCGATAATTTCGCCATTAGTATTGACATCAGAGATCAGACTAGCCCAAGGCACGTCTGATAAAACACCCTCTGGATTACCCCGCAGATTGGAGCTAAATTCCGTGTAGGGGAGGTTGAAGACATCTGAGTTTATCCCCAATTCAGGTGTACCAATAGAGAAATGCACGTAGGGCGTGTCAATGTTAGTCAAACTTTGTACAGACACGCCATACGTGCCAAAATCTCCTGGTGCCAAGACGCTGGGACCACCCAAACCGACAGTCACATCCGGTTCAATTGCCCGTTCTACCAAATAACGGTAGGGTAAAATTGCTTCTCTACCATCTGGGTTGATCACTTTTACGTCATAAAGACCGTGGGGTGCGTTGGTCAAGTCAAAAATGGCAGTGATTTTTGTACTGTTGATGACCTGTGACTTGACTGGAATATACTCGGCAATTCCCGGTCTCACCAACTTGACAATTGCTCCCGGCTGGAACTGCGCTCCTAAAATATTGGTGGTAACGTAGCGACTGTCACCGCCACGGTCGGCGATCGCATCGGTAATACCAAAGGGCAGAACATCAGCTAGTAGGCTGATGGGAGTGTTATTGCTGGGTTGGGAGTAACCACGCACTAGAACGTAATAAGTGCCTGATTTAGTGGTAGGAATAACGACAGACTGGTTTGCCCCTAATTCTCCTGTGTAAGCAGCGTCATAAATAATACTGGTAGGTGCAGACTGGAAGCGGACGAACACTTCGTTTGCCGCATCAGTGGCAGATGAAGTGGTGTTTATACGCAGCGTTTGACCAGCTTGGAGATTAATTTGGAACAGTCTTTCTTGACCAGTGTTAAGTATTGTATTGAAAGGCACACCTAACTGTAACTGCTCGACGGTAACATTGAGGGGGTCGGCAGATGTGGTGCGGTTGTTTGCCTCGTTCTCGGCTTCGTAAACTTGATTGAAGATATCTGGTCTAACAATAATGCGATATTGTCCAGGAGTTGCTGGTGGTAAATTTGCTGTCAGTGTTGAAGTGTAAGCAGCGTCAGTAGCTAAGATGCCGCTATAGGAAACGCGACCGATGGCACGGTCATTAATATCCCAGATTGCATCTTCTGACAAATAAACTGCATCACTCCACTGTCCCGTGGCTGGATTGTCACCGTAATTGGTCACTTTCCAGCTAATTTGGATAGAGTCGCCAGACTTAGCAGTAGCAGGAATGGTAATTTCGTCTACTTGTAAATCTGCTGGCGGTGGCAGTTGTAAAATTAAGGGTTGAGCGCTAGGTTGAGCATTATTGCCTTCGTTATTGCCTTCAAATACATGACCCCGGACATTGTTTTGAGGTGCATCGGTAATCACAAAGACGTAGTAGGAACCAGTTAGGTCATTGGGCAGTTGGAGAGTTTTATTAACTGTATAGCTACTGCCAGCATTTAAACCATCAGTATGTTCTGTATAGCCCAAATAGCGATCGCTTTGCAGGTCTAAAAATTCATCTCTTGATAGGTAAATTAAATCGTTCCAGCGATTTTGTCTGCTGGGTGTATTGCCACTACCTTTGTTTTCTACGGTGTACTCCAAATTGAAGGTTTGTCCGGTGGTGGCGCGTTCGGGAATACGGACTGAAGTTACTTGCAAATCTGGTGGCGGTTGCAAGGTAACTGTCAAAGGTGCGGCAATGATATTGTTGCCTTCGTCCTGGAATTCAGGTACGCGCGCCAAGGTCGGGTTGCCCTCAAAGCTAAGTTTGCTGTATCCCTGACTAACGTTTGAGTCTGTAAATACCAGCAGATAAAAGTTACCTGCAATGCCATCTGGTAGAGTAATTTCACTACTTCCCGCGTAAGATTGACCCTGCTGTAAGCCGCCACGACGAGTAAACTCTCCTAGTAATGTATCATTGAAGTCTAAAGACTCATCGCGCGAGAGGTAAAGGCGATCGTACCAAAAAGTTTCTCTGGTATCACGGGTGCCTGTATTGCTGACTGTCCAGTTAACTGAAATCGTTTGACCAGATGTGGGCGATGTTTCTGGAAGGACAAGATTAGTAATTTGTAAATCTGGTTCTTTGTAAGTGACAGTCAGGGGTGTACTGCCTAAATTATTACCTGGGTCTTCATAAACACGATATTCAAAGCTTTGCCGATAGGAATTGTTATCACCACTGCGGGGAATTTCACCTCGGAATTTCCTAGTATCATAGTTGTAGCTGTAATCCGTACTAACGTAAATATAGTACTCGCCATCAATTCCCGCAGGTAAGGTAATATCTTGCCTTTGAGTATAGCTGTCGCCTGTACGTAAAGATTGCTGGGAACTGTAGGGAACAAATCCAACTTTAGTAGCTCGACTGAGAATAAAAGTGGGGTCGGGGGAAACCCAGATTTCGTCATACCAGTAGCGTGTTCCCGACCAAATATCACTACCAACATTCTGCACCGTCCACTCAACTGTGGTGCGTTCTCCAGAGAAGTTCTGAGGGAGAATTTTGACATTTGTCACAGTTAAGTCGGCTGGCGTGCTGGTAACATTCGTGTTTGCTGTAAGCAAATTGTTGTTCGTATAAGGGCCTTCCCAAACGCTGCCATTAGGGTTAGTCTGGACGATAATGTAGCGACCGCTAGCACCTGGTGCAAGAACCGTATCAAGTTTAAGAGTGTAGGTTTCATTTACTCCCAAACTGCCAGAATGTCCAACACTACCCAAAAACCACTGTTTGGCTTCTGGTGCGTTGAGTGTGGGGCTATCAGATAGGTAAACATAGTCAACCCAATTACTTTGTGCTGTACCATTAGCACCTTGGTTTTGTACTGTCCAGGTAACGCTAAACGGTTGTCCACCTAATCCTTGTGTTGTTGGTGTGACTGATGTGACTACCAAATCCGGTGGCGGTGTCAGCAGGATGGTAATTGGCCGAGCCTTATAGTTGTTGTTGTCCAGTTCTGTGGGGTCATCTGGGTTGGCATTGATATCAAGGGTATCTTCTAAAACAACATTGTACGCATCCGACCAAGCCGTAATGTACCACTCGCCGGTGACTTGACCTGGGACGGTAACATCAACTTCAGCTTCATATTTCTCGCCAACTTTCAAACTACCGTTGTGTCCAATACTGGTCAACAGAATATCTTCTGCACTTCCTTCTCTATTGGCTGGGGATGGTCGATTTTTGTCGCGAGTTAACCAGATGGTATCAGTCCAGCGATCGCGATCGGTTTCACCGATACCAAGATTTGTGACGGTGTAGCGAACTTTAATCTGAGAACCTGCAAATGCTTGAGTGGGAGCAACTACATTACTAGTAACCAGGTCAGCAGGTGGTAATGAATTGATATTTAATTTGACTGCCTTTTGGTTGTTAGATTCTTGAGGATATTCGTCAACTTGCCCAGCCGCATCTGTTTGGACAATTAGATAGGCTTCACCCCGGAAGTATTTGGGAATCACCAAGGTATTAGCCTGGGTGCGGTAACTTTCAAGAGATCCCAAGGCGGCGGCATTACTAAAACTGCCCAAGGACAAGTCATCATGGCTAATTTTGTCATCTAGCGACAAATAAACTCGGTCTTGCCAATTGGGGGTGGTGGTTCCAATGGTGCCCTCATTGGCCACAATAAATTCTAGGGAGATTGTGCCACCAGCGTTGGCGGTTGTGGGGGCAATAATTTCCTTGACTTGCAAATCGGGACGGGGAGCGAGGCTAAGGAGTATAGGGTTGGTAGCTGTAATAGTGTTGTTCCCAGTAGCACCATGTTCGTACAAGGAATTACTGGCGTTGGTTTTGGCGACAATTTCGTACAAACCTTGGAGGGTGGAAGGCAGGAAAAATTGTTCGGAGCGAGTATAAGATTTACCAGCCTGGAGACCGTTACCGAAAGTAAAATTACCCAGCGAAATTAATTGACCATTGACGTTACCCACTTCTCGGATAAATATACTATCAACCCATGTACCCGTTGCATTACCCGTACCAGAGTTTTCCACACTCCATGAAACATCAATCTTGCTGCCTGATTGTACTGTTGTGGTGGGAGAGGTGACATTAGTTACAACTAGGTCGGGAGGTGGAGTGAGAGTCACAGAAACGGCATTGGAGACGCGGCTGTTGTTGTGGGTGTAAATAAATTCAAACGGGCCGCCTGTGGTAACGACTAAATAATAAGTTCCAGTTAGACCATTGGGGAGGGTGACATCTACAGAACGATTGTAAGTGCCACCAACTGCCAATGCGCCTAAGAGTTCAAAGCTGCCTAAATTAGCAATGATATTTTTACCTTCTGGGTCGGTTGCTAAGGAAACGCGATCGCTCCAAGAATTGGTGTTGGTTATACCAATGCCATTGTTGGCAACTGTCCAAGAAACCTGCATTTTTTGTCCACTGCTGGCGGTTTCTTGCACTTGTACTGCGTCAACAACTAAGTCTGCGTAGGGAATGGAAACAACGCTGAAGGTATGATCAGCAGCGATGGTATTATTTGCCTCTAAGTTGTTCTCGAATACGACTCCTGTGGCATCAGTTTGGACGAATAGCTGATATTGTCCCTGGAAACCGGGTGAAAGTCGCAGTTTTTCAGAGCGGGTATAATTTTCACTGACATTCAGAGCTTTAGGGTTGGAGAAACTAGCTAGTACAATGTCATCACTATTACCGATTATGCTGTCTTTTGAGGCAATAATCCGGTCAACCCATGTGTTAGTATTACCAATACCAGTGCCAATATTAGTTACTGTCCAGTCAATCGTTACCTGTGCTGGGTCGCCGATGGTTAATGTAGGTGCAGTGACATTGGAGATAGCTAAATCTGCGTATGGAGCTAGTTCGATATTAATCAAAGAGGCAGCAATGTTATTTTCCTCTCGATTAAGTTCAATTACTTGTTGATTGGCATCGGTGGCTACCAATAAATAATAACTGCCGTTTACGTTTATGGGCAGGTCGAGGTCAACTTGAGCTTGATAGCTGCTACCTGAGGAGAGCGAACCATCAAAATGGCGTTCTTTGAGCAATAAATCGCTGGTATCAAATTTATTGTCTGTTGATAAATATATGCGGTCAACCCAGTTGCCCGTTGCTGCTGCTGAACCTGCGTTGTTTACTGTCCATTCTAAGGATACGGTTGTGCCAGATGTGGCTATAGCGGGAGATGAGGTGATTGTGGGTATCAGGTCAAGGGAACCTAGAGTAATGGCGATCGCTTGTACATTGTTGTTCTCGTTGGTTTCGCCTTGGTTATTGGTGCGGTCAGCGACAAACAGTAGGTAACGGTTGCCCGTAGCAGTGTTGGGAACAGTAATTTTTTTGGCAAGATTGTAGCTGGCTCCCGGTGCTAATGGCGTCTTTTCTGCTGTCCAGAAGTCAGCAACATAGGTATCTGAGGCATCAAAGTTTGTGTCATCGCTGAAGTAAATGCTATCGTACCATTTAGTAAAAGCCGAGCCACTGCCGGAGTTAGTGACTGTCCAAGAAACGTCAATAGTTTCGCCCAAAATAGCGCGATTTGGGGCGGTAGCGTCAAAGACAATTAAGTCGGGAGCATTGACTGTCAGCTGCAATGTACGTACATTGTTGCTTTCGTTACTTTCGCCTTGAATATTGTGGCGATCGGCAACAAACAGCAGGTACTTGTTGCCTCTTACTGTACCAGGAATCGTGACATTCAAAGTTTGAGTATAACTAGTACCAGCACTCAGGGGTGTTTTATCGGCTGCTGATAGATAGCCTAGTTGAATATCGTTGCCATCAAAAGTTGCATCATCCGACAGGTAAATATAATCAGACCAATCTGCTGGAGCTACAATATTCCCGATGTTAGTAACCGTCCAGCCGACCTGAATAGTTTCCAGGGCGCTAGCAGTTGTAGGAGCAGTGGCAGCAGTTAATTCAATATCCGGCGCACCCAGTTCAATGGTGACTGCTTTGACATTATTATTGTTATCTGTCTCAGATTGGTAATTATCTCGGTCTGCTGCAAATAATAAATACCAAGTTCCCTCTGCCACATTGGGAATCGTTACATTACGACCTACTGTATAACTAGCTCCTGCTGCCAATGGGGTCTCACGTCCTGTCCATAAGTTGCCCAGGAAGGTGTCATTTCCATCTAAGGTCGGGTTTGCTGACAGGTAAACGTAGTCCCACCAATCTGCTAAAGCTGCGCCAGTACCCTGGTTAGTTACAGTCCAGCTAACGGGAATCGTCGCGCCCAAAATACTAGAGGTAGGAGCCGTGACAGCAGAGATAACCAAATCAGGAGCTTTGACTTCCAAAGCAATAGCACCCACGTTGTCTGTTTCATTACTCTCTGCCTGTTGGTTGCCGTTGTTGTCAGTGGCAAATAACAAATACCAGGTTCCTGGAGTAACAGATGGGATAGTAACATTACGGCTTTGGGTGTAGCTACTACCAGATGCTAAGGGACTTTGATTCGCTGCTGATAAATTGCCTAAGTAAGTATCACTACTGTCTAGGGTAGGATTACTAGAGAGATATACGTAGTCCCACCAATCTGCTAAGGCTGCACCAGTACCCTGATTAGTTACCATCCAAGAGACATTAATGCTTTCCCTCCATGTTGCTGTTGTGGGAGCGTTAATGTCAGTGACTTGCAGATTGGGTGATTGAACCTCAAAAGGTATCGCCTTAACATTATTGTTGTTATCGGTCTCACCTTGGGCATCGTTAGCATCTGTCACAAATAGCAGGTATTTACTCCCAGTTCCCGAATTAGTTGGGATAATAATACTCTTATTGGTTTGGGTATAGCTGCTGTTGCCAGCTAATGGCGCATGAGAAGCTGCACTAAAGGTAGCAACAAACTTATCAGTGCCATCTAAGATAGTGTCATCCGAGAGATAAATTTGGTCACTCCAATTGGCAGCCGCAGTAACTGTTTGAGTGTTGGTTACTGTCCAAAACACTTGGATTGTTTCGCCCCACGTGGCTGTCTCAACAGTACTGCTGGCATCACTAACGACTAAATCCGGTGCAGTGAGGGTAATTGGGACTGCCCGGACGTTATTAGTTTCGTCTCTTTCGCTTTGTTGCTTGCCTGCATCAGCGACAAATAGCAAGTAGCGATTCCCAGTTGTCGTGTTGGGAATGGTAATGTTACGGTTAAAGTTGTAGGTAGCATTTACAGCTAGTGGTATCTTGTCAGCAACGCTTTGGGAAGAGACAGCCACATCACTGTTATCCAACGTCTCGTCATCTGACAGGTAAATTGTGTCGTACCAATCCGTTGAAGCTTCTATGTTGCCTTGGTTTAATACAGTCCAGTTGACTGTAATAGTCTCTCCCAAGACGGCTGTAGAAGAAGCGGTGGCGGTAGTGACTATCAAGTCTGGGTCGTTATCACCAATGGTAATGGGGATCGCCTTAATATTATTATTGTCATCGCTTTCACCTTGAGCACGGTTAGCATCTGCAACAAACAGCAAATAGCGACTGCCAATGGGGGTAGTGCTGGGCAATGTTAATAACTGGCTAACACTATAGTTGTCCCCAATTTTTAAAGGAGTTAAGTTGCCTGTCCATACTTCTTTGAGCAGGGTATCTTGACTAGTATTTAAAGTTGCATCATCTGACAGATAGATGCGATCGTACCAGTCGGCATGAGCGCTGGTATTTCCTTGGTTCTTAATAGTCCAGCTTACTTCTATCTGCGTGCCAGGATAAGTTTTTACTGGGGCTGTAGCATCAGTGACTACTAAGTCTGGGGCTTGGACTGTTATTGGGACAGCACGAACATTGTTGAGCTGATTAAGTTCGCCTTGGTAATTATAACTATCAGCGACAAACAGCAAATACTGATTACCTGTTCTTCCTTGGGGAATTGTACTATCACTAGTAAGGTTGTACTGCCCGTTAGCTGCCAAAGGTGTTGGCGACGACACCCATTGATCTCGAAGTTTGGTGTCGCTAGCATCCAAAGTAGTATCATTAGATATGTAAACAGAGTCGTACCAGTCTGCTGATGCTGTTAACGCGCCTGTATTTTTAACTGTCCAGGAAATTGATACTGTTTGTTGCGTTGTCACCACACTGGGGGCTGTTGCTGCTGTTACTTCTAAGTCAGCATTATCACCTGTAATGGTGATGGGAATTGCTTTGACGTTGTTGCTTTCGTTGGTTTCGCTTTGATAGTTGTCCTTATCTGCTATGAAAAGCAAGTAACGACTGCCGGGTTGACCTATTGTATTGTTAGGCAGGGTAACACTAATGTTGCTGAATGTGTAGATGCCATCAGCCGCTAATATAGGGGTTGGGGAAATCCAGCGATTTGCTAGTTCTGTATCTGCTCCGTCGTAAACTTGATCATAAGATAAATAAATGCGGTCATACCATCCACCTTTGTCCCACCACCACCTGCCACTATTATTTACTGTGGCAGTTTCCCCTTGATTTTTTACGGTGTACGCAAGCTCAAGGGTAGAACCAGGAGTTACAGTATTGGTTGAAGTACTAGCATCAGTTACTACTAAATCCGCAGCTTTAATGTAGATGGGAACTGCCTTGATGTTGTTTTTTTCGTTTGTTTCACCTTGGTAATTGCTGTGATCAGTAATGAATAATAGGTATCGATTCCCAACTTTGGTATAAGTGGGAAGACTCACATTTTGTATAATTTGATAGCTAGAAAAGGCTGCTAATGGAGTTTGATTAGATATCCATTTTTGAGTAACATATTGGTCTGAGTTATCAAAAATCAAATCATCAGAAAGATATATTCTGTCGTACCAATCCCTCAGGGCGACAACATCCCCAAGGTTAGTAACTGTCCAAGAAACTGATACAGTTTCACCTAGTTCAGCTGCAATTGGAACTGTAACATCAGATACTATTAAATCGGGGGCAGTAATGGTGATGGGAGTTGCCCAAATATTGTTAGTTTCGTCAGTTTCGCTTTGAGAATTAGTACGATCGCCTACAAATAGCAGGTAGCGATCGCCTAGTTGAGAATGGGGAATTATAATATTTCCTGTGCGAACTTCGCTAGCTCCTGCTGCTAAGGGTGAAGAACCACTACGGTAAAAATCTGTAACGTAGGTGTCTGTTGCCTCAAAATTTGGGTCATTAGAGAGATAAACAGAGTCATATCGGTCGGCGGCGGCTGATACATCTCCCAGGTTTTTTACTGTCCAGGACACTGAAACTGTTTCACCAACTGCTGCTGTTGTGGGAGTGCTGCTGGTGGTAATTGTCAAGTCGGGAACTGTAATCTCAATAGGGATGGCATAGACGTTGTTCGTATCACTTGTTTCTGCTTGATAGTTACTTGTATTAGTAATTACCAGAAGGTACCATTTCCCTGACCCAGTACGTTCTGGTAAGGTAAAATTCTCACTCTTGTCGTAAGTTTCTCCTGTTGCCAGATTGTCGCTAACCCAAAGGTTGCCCATGTAGCGGTCTGAACTATCGAAAACGGTGTTGTCAGAAAGGTAAACAGAGTCATACCAGTTGTATGCATTAGTTGGTACATTTCCTTGGTTTTTCACTGTCCAACTCACCGTAATCTGCTCGCGGTCAGCTGCGGTCGCTGGAGCTGTTGCCTCTGTGACAATTAGGTCTGGGTTTGTGATCGTCACGGGTAAAGCGTAGGCATTATTAGTGCGATCGCTCTCGATCTCAGTATTATCTGGATTAGTGACAAATAATAAATACTTATTTCCCAACTCAATATTGGTGGGAATATTGATGTTCTGGGTTTGAATATAGTTATCACCAGCTACCAAAGGTGAATTAGTACGTCCATCAAAACCAGCGAAAAAGGTGTCTTTGCTGTCAAAGGTAGTGTCATCTGAAAGATAAACTTTGTCGTACCAGTTACTCTGGGTACTGTTGCTGCTTTGGTTGGTGACAATCCAAGTAGTGCTGATAGTTTGTCCGGGAGCAATCAAGGATGGTGCTGCGACATTGCTAATTTTTAAGTCAGGTAAGTTGGCGGGCGGTGTCACGGCTGTTGGTGTCAAAATACTGCTGGGAATCACCTGCTTGTTGCTTCCCATAGGGGCATAACTGAGACTTACCCCACCGTAGTAGTGGATGTTATTAAAAAATTCTAGGTACAGGTCATGTTCGCCTGGGGTCAGGTTAATTGTTTTAGAGGCTTCCTGCTGGTAATATCCCTGATTATCAATCACTAACTGCCCATCAATGTAAAGACGATTACCACTGTTGGTATAATAATCTTTACTAAGATAAAAAGTTACATCCTCTGCCGTGGCAATATTAATTTTTCCAGTCCAACGGGCTGCAAAATTATTTGTTAAACCAGGAATACCAGCAAAACTGTCACCTTCAAAGTCGAAGTTTACCTGTGGGTCAACCTTGGTGTATGTAGGTTGCAAAGTACTAAAGTCTGGGAAGGTAGTGACATTGCCTCCAAGGACGTAATATTGACCTAAAAGTCCGGTTGCTGAACTACCAGCAAGGGGAGTGTAAGTAGCAGTATTGGGGTTAGTAACGAATTGGGGACTATTTTGGTTTTGGACTGGGCTACCCGTTTGTAGTAGAGGCAGATTGGGGTCGGGGTCAACAATGCTGAAGGGAATTGCTTTGACGTTGTTGTTCTCATTCAATTCACTCAGTCGATTCTGTCGGTCTGCCACAAATAGCAAATATTTGTTGCCCTTTGTAACGTTATTGGGTACTGAAAGCAGTTGCGTTACTGTGTAAGAGTTGCCACTATCTAACGGCAGCAGTTTTTCTGTTTTTACATCTTTGAGTAAAGTATCTTTGGAGATATCCAGCGTATTATCATCCGACAAATATACAGAATCAAACAAATATGCGTAGTAGTAGTATCCCTGGGGTGGGAATGCACTACCGTTGCCTTGGTTTTGCACCGTCCAACTTACTTCTATTTGCGCTCCCGCATCACCCTGAGCAGGGGTAGTAGCATTAGAAATTACTAGGTCTGGAGCATCAATCTTGATAGGTACTGCTTTGACATTGTTAGACCTATCTGCATCGTCTAAGTAGTTATCTCCTTCTGCTACAAATAACAGGTATTGATGACCATAGATATTGCTGGGTAAGTTAATATCCTGTTTAACAGTGTAATTAGCTCCTGGTGCTAGAGGTTGGTACGAGTTGTAGTACGCTGAATAAATACTATCTAAATAGACAGCCGAATCATCTAAAGTTGGTTTATTCGACAAGTAGACATAGTCGTACCAGTAATAACTAGAAGTTGTTAAGCTTCCCTGGTTAGTAACAGTCAACTCTATGGGGATTTTTTGACCAACTACAGCTTGGGTTGGTGCTGTCACTGCTGAGATAGCTAAATCTGCATTCTCTCCATTGAGAGTGATGGGTATGGCTACAACGTTATTATCTTCGTTGGTTTCTTTTTGGTAATTATAAATATCAGTAATAAACAATAGATAGCGCCTTCCGGGGCTACCTATCCCATCACTAGGCAATGTCACGCTCTCGGTTATGTTGTAGCTATGATCTTGAATTAAATTTATTGAGTTGTAATGTTTAATTAGATAGGTATCTGAATAGTCATAAACTGAGTCGTAAGATAAGTAAACGTGGTCATACCATCCATTATTAGTGGTTATATCGCCAATGTTTTTGACTGTCCAAGAAACATCTATACTATCTCCGGGGTTAGCAGTCTTGGGGGCTTGGGGATTTGAAATGGACAGATCCGGCGCATTGATATTGATGGGGATTGAGTAAACATTGTTGTTTTCGTTAGTTTCACCTTGGTAATTATCACGGTCAGCAACAAATAGTAAGTAACGGTTGCCCGCTTTGGCATAGGTGGGGATGGTAATGTTATGGGTAGTAGTGTAGCTGGTATTACTAGCTAAAGGTGTTTTGTCTCCTGTCCACTTATAGGTAATATAATCATCTGAACCATCTAGAATTTGGTCATCAGAAAGGTAAAAATAGTCATACCAATCAGCATCAGCAGTTACATTTCCTTGGTTTGTTACCTGCCAGTTAACGGTAATTTGTTCACCTAATGCCACGGTGGTGGGTGCAGAAGCATCAGAGACAATTAGGTCGGGAGCGTTAACTTGGACTGGAATTGCCTTGATATTGTTGGTTTCGTTAGTTTCGTATTGATTGTTATTTGCATCGGCGACAAATAGCAGATAACGACTACCCAAAGCAGTCTTGGGGATAGTAACAGTCTTGGTTAGGGTATAAGTATCTCCTGCGCCCAGGGGTGTACCTGGTATACCTGAATCAAATCCACCAACCTGTGTATCCGACCCATCGAAAGTTTGGTCATTGGAGATGTAAATGCGATCGTACCAGCGATGAGTAGCCTGCACGCTACCCTGGTTGAGTACCGTCCAAGAAATTTCCGCACTACTACCTACTGTGACGGCAACGGGTGCTGTTGCTTCTGTTACCACTAAATCCGGTACAGTGATTTCGATGGGAACTGCTCGGACATTGTTGGTTTCACTCTCTTCAACTAGGTAATTATCCCGGTCAGCAACAAATAGCAAGTACTGTTTTCCTGCTCCTACTCGTTCTGGTAGTGCCATGTTTGTAGAGGCTGTATAACTGGCACCAAGGGCTAGTGGAATTTTATCACCATTCCATAAATTGCCCATATAGCGGTCTGAGCTATCAAGGACAGTGTTGTCTGACAAGTAAACGTAATCATACCAATTGTTTGTTGCTACGGCTTCTCCCTGGTTGGTAACAGTCCAAGTTAAGGAAATTGTACTGCGTTCAGGTGCAGTTATAGGTGCAGTTGCATCTGTGACTACCAAGTCGGGTCTACCAACTGTCACAATCAGGGTGTATGTTCCTGTAACACCACTACTGTAACTGGTAGTTCGCACTATATATTTGATACCATCAACAGGAGTAAACCTGAGCAGTGAATTAGCACCATATCCAGAGTCATCATCGTAGGCGATGATTTGCCCTGTATCTGCGTTAATCAGTTGTAGGTAGGTATTAAAGTTTGAAGAAGATAAATCGAGCGTAACCAGTTTTCCAACTGTGAAATCAATTAACTGATAGTCATCGCTGTATCTGCCATTACGGGTAGGGTTGATAACATCATTTGTACTGAGATAGCCTGTAACTGTGCCATTACTAGCAGAAATTGTCGGTAAATTCAGTTCTAGTGCTGCATTTACAGGTTCAGTTGCTCTGGTAACTTCTAAACTTTCCTGCGTGGGTAGGTGTCTTGTTCCTATTAGTAATGTCGGATTCATTACTTGGTGAGAATCTAAGTGATCCAGACCCAGTATGTGCCCAAACTCGTGATTGATGACTGTCAGCAAGTCCACACGACCAAAAGCGGGGTCGCTTTCAATGGAATGCAATTCACTTGCCGAAACAATATTGCTAAACTCTACATCATCAGCAGGGGTCAAATCTATAAACCATCCTGCACCAGCAGCATCGGTGTCAATGGTAACAACGTACCCCTGAGTCCAACCCAATTGATAACCAGGTAAGTCGGCGATCGCCAGTTGCACTTGTTGAAGAATACCTTGCTCTCCTGGAGTAATACCCAGACTCGCCCATCGTGCGATCGCCTCTTGACGGAATATTTCCAATATTTCCGGTGTCAGTTGGTGAAAGCTCTGGTGATTGTCTATCTCACTAAGCACACTCGTAATACTGCTCAGTTGGTCAGGCTGCTGCTGATTAATATTATCTTCTCCTACCTGAGAAGTAACACTTAAGGAGCTAGAAATAACCTCATCTTTACTTAAGAACCCAACTAATTGATCATCACTTTTAGTACCTGTAATCAGGTCAAAGCTATTAGTTGGGGTGTCACTTGAGTTTGGTTGAAAAAATAGAGGAACTGGAGTTATGTTAGATGGCTGTTCTCCAAAATAAGTCGAAGAACTAGGAGTATCAATTACGATGATATCTGTGCTGGGAGACCCAACAGGTAATGTCGGGGGATTATTAGGAGAGATTTCCATTCCTTGACTCAATTTAAACGGGTCTTCCATCACAGGCATTATAGACCCATCATTCATTAACTGTGAGTCGAAGTTTGGGAACAACTCATTCATCCCTGACATATAGACCTCTGAATGATTATAAAAAGAGTAAGTGTTAATAAAATAGGGCTTTTTCGGCTTTTTTATAAATTTTAAAAAGCTCGTTATATAAAGGATTTATACGTGCAGAATATCGGCGGATAGCGTAGTCACTTCCGCCGAAATTTCTTTACAGTCTAGATTGGTAAGAACTTGATGCCTTTTTTTAGCGTGTAACACAAGCTAAAAAGTATTGCGATTCAAAGTTCAGTAACAGTAGTAATGTTTAGACAGCAGTACTCATAGCAAATACATTGGGAATTACGGTTGTGTCTTCAATATTTTTGCTAAGAAATTTAGTGCTGATAATTTCTTGGTAAGTTTCTAAATCTGCTTGCCAGTTATCAAGAGCTTGATGCAGGTTATTTTTACGTTCAGAGACACTTTCGCTTCTTACTTCGTAGCTAAAGCTACCACTAAATAAGACGATAGGAGTGGTGGTTTCGTCTGGATTTCTCAATGCTGCTTCATTGATGCTTAAGTACAGGGAACTACGTTCTAAAGTGTAAGCTAAGTTGACAGTAGCTCGCATGGGTGCATTTCCAACTTCTTGCCAAGCACCTCGATTCAACAGTGTTTCAGCTAGGAATAGGCGGGGTGCATCCTGCTGTTTCTCAAATGAAACATAGCCTCTAGGATTGATGCCTACAGCTTCATATTCTACGTTAGGCAGGGTTTCAACATATTTTTTAGCAATGTCTGCAACTACAATTTCTTTTGTCGCTTTGTCTTCAATTGCCTCTATGAACATTACCCGTGTTGGTTCAGCTATAATTGCTACGCCATTAGTGAAGGCAACTTGGGAAACGCTTTGAGTATATATGGGTTGACGAGCCAATTCCCAATCAGTCGGAATTATGCCACTATACTTGAGAAAATCTGGATTAAGTATTGTTGGTTTATGATTTTTAGCAGCAATGATTATCCCAAGTTCTTGCGTGATTAAGCTTTGGCTCATGATGTTTTCCTGTTAAAGTCATGAATATTTGTTTTGGCTGTGGTGTAGCGCTTTGGCAAACCAAGCGTCACAGTTCTCAAACACGGGGTGGGGATAAGAAACAAGGAGTAAAAAATAAAGTTGTCAACTTTTTTACCCACTATTTCCTACATTCCTCACTCCATAATCGCTTTCTATGGGCTGAAACAAAGGTCAGTAGCTATAGCCCAAATAACAACCCCCACTAAATCAGGTTTAATAGTAGCGCTTGTAACTTTATACACGTTTTTTCAAGTTTATTCCTGCGAATTTACGCGTAATGTTGGTTAGATACCTATTTCAGTAATAACTAGTTCAAATGTCTTTTTTTCATAAAGTTGCCTAATGATTTTCTGGGAAGCAACTCCCTGCCCAAAACTCGCGATGCATTCCAGAAGGCTGAATACCTGCAAATTGAGCGGGGCAAGGATATATTGGTCACAAGAATTTCATCCCGATTTATATTAGCTAGTTCATATAGTCTGCGAACCCACAGTCACTCCCACATAACCCGGATTTCTCACAAGAGAGAAAAAACACCTGAATTAGCCAGACTTAGGATAAATTAATTGATACATTGTTAAATTAAGCGCCGATTAAAAGGATTCAACAGTAAAAACCGAAACGCAAAAGATATATAACCCACATTTTTATCGAAAGATACTTAGAGA
>JAESGC010000071.1_pt1 | contig 35633 bp, 40 predicted proteins | sample 9266221 | NCBI WGS metagenome assembly JAESGC01 (sample SAMN14515568, study PRJNA621660) | algae metagenome | isolation source: Trichormus sp. ATA11-4-KO1 and co-occurring heterotrophs from soil, at the... | place: Chile: Atacama Desert, Tarapaca Region | collected 2009-05-22 | reverse complement strand
CCTTTTGTGGTGATTCATGGCTGCTCAAACCCCTTTTTTTTCTAAATATGTCTGTTTTTATTCCTGCTTGCTTTTTTTCTCTCAGTAATTTCCGTTTGTGACACTTGGGGGTGCGGAAGGTGGGTTATAAGCCTTCCTAATACATCAACTTTTTTTGATGAATTTTTATGTATAGTCGCCTCATAGTGATTGACATATCAATTTTTTTTGAAATGATATAAACATACTTTTGCATATCACCCCAATAAGTCAATGACAGTTCGTGTAGGCATCAATGGATTCGGTCGCATTGGACGGTTAGCCTTGCGCGCTGCGTGGGGTTGGCCAGAATTAGAGTTTGTCCATATCAACGAAATTAAAGGTGGGGCTGTCACAGCTGCACACTTGTTGAAGTTTGATTCTGTCCACGGACGTTGGACACCAGAAGTAGAAGCTGAAGGCGAGAGAGTCCTGATTGATGGTAAACCTCTCAGCTTCAGTGAATATGGCAAACCAGGTGAAGTGCCTTGGGAAGAATTTGGTGTTGACTTAGTACTAGAATGTTCCGGTAAATTCCGAACACCTGCCACCCTCGATCCTTATTTCAAAAGAGGGGTACAAAAGGTAATTGTGGCCGCTCCTGTTAAGGAAGAAGCCTTAAATATTGTCATGGGGGTGAATGACCATCTCTATGAGCCAGACAAGCATCATCTTCTGACTTCAGCCTCATGTACAACCAACTGTTTAGCCCCTGTAGTCAAGGTAATTCATGAAGGTTTGGGGATTAAGCATGGAATTATTACCACTATCCATGACAACACCAACACTCAAACTATTGTCGATGCGCCCCATAAAGATTTGCGTCGGGCGCGGGCTACCAGCTTATCTTTAATTCCTACAACCACAGGATCAGCAACAGCGATTGGGCTAATTTATCCCGAACTCAACGGCAAACTCAACGGTTTAGCTGTACGAGTGCCATTACTCAACGCTTCTTTAACAGACTGTGTGTTTGAAGTCGTGCGACCCACCACAGTAGAAGAAATCAATAGTTTATTAAAAGCCGCTTCTGAACAAGAACCACTTCAAGGAATCTTAGGCTACGAAGAGCGTCCTTTAGTATCTATCGACTACAAAGACGACCCGCGCTCCTCCATCATTGATGCCCTCTCCACAATGGTGGTGAACGAAACCCAAGTCAAAATACTTGCTTGGTATGACAACGAATGGGGCTATGCCAACCGCATGGTTGAACTCGCCCGTAAAGTTTCGTTGAGTCATTAATCATTGGTCATTGTTTAGGTTTTTGGCTTTTACTCAGCACTCCCCTTCGACTTCGCTCAGGGCAAGCGCACTCAGCACTCAGCACTTAGAAAGGCACTCAGCACTCTAAACCATGACTTCTTCTACAGCTTCTCGCGCTAATCTCAAGAACTATACTCTTGTCACTCTGGCCTACTGGGGTTTTACCATCACGGACGGTGCCTTGCGAATGCTGGTACTGCTCTACTTCGATAATATTGGTTACACCCCATTACAAATTGCCTCTCTGTTCCTGTTTTATGAAATCTTTGGAGTTGTTACCAACTTTTTAGGCGGTTGGATTGGTTCGCAATTCGGATTAAAAATAACCCTTTACGCAGGCATTGGGTTACAAGTTTTCTCGATGGTGATGCTGTCATGGCTGAATCCAGATTGGGCAGAGTGGATGGCTGTTGGTTATGTGATGGTGGCACAAGCCTTTTCTGGCGTTGCCAAAGACTTAACAAAAATGAGTTCTAAGAGTGCCATTCGCTTGGTTGTTCCCCAAGAAGCTCAATCATCTTTGTTTAAATGGGTGGCAGTTTTAACCGGTTCTAAGAATGCCCTCAAAGGAGTTGGTTTCTTTGTCGGTAGCGTCCTTTTGGCTGCCGTTGGCTTTATCAATGCCCTGTGGATTATGGCAGGAGGATTGTTCTTGATTATGTTCACTGGGTTCATGTTGCCTAAAGGCATGGGCAAAATCAAGACGAAAGTCAAGTTTAGTCAACTGTTTTCTAAAAGCAGAGAAATTAATATTCTCTCAGCTGCGCGATTCTTTCTCTTTGGTTCGCGAGACGTTTGGTTTGTTGTGGGATTGCCAGTGTTCTTGCGTGGGACTTTGGGCTGGTCGTTTTATCAAGTTGGTGGCTTTTTAGCTTGTTGGGTAATTGGTTATGGCATTATTCAGTTCTTAGCGCCAATGTTGATCCAGCGATTTGGTTCTGGTCAACCGCCCAAATCAAAGACTATCCAGTTTTGGACATTTACCCTGACAATCGTTCCCGCCGCGATCGCCTTGGCTTTGCAATTGGGTGTACCTGGCAATATAGCGATCGTTGGCGGACTAATGTTATTTGGTGTAGTATTCGCCTTCAATTCAGCAGTTCACTCTTATCTAGTCTTAGCCTTCACCGATGACGATAAAGTCGCGCTAAACGTTGGTTTCTACTACATGGCTAACTCTGGTGGTCGTTTAGCTGGCACAGTCTTATCAGGATTAGTTTTTCAATATTTCGACTTAGTAGGTTGTCTGTGGACATCTACATTGTTAGTACTAGCAGCCGGACTAGTTTCTCTAAAACTACCTGACCCCAAACCTGCTAAAGCGATCGCATGGAAGGGTGAAGGTGGGGAGTAGAGGGATTTAAGAGGAGACACGCCACACCCAATCCCCAATTCAAGGTGATATCAATGAGTACAAATGCCAACACAACCCCAGTACAAGCGGGAAGTAATTTGAGTTTTTTTGAAAGATACCTTACAGTTTGGGTGTTTTTGTGTATCTTGGCGGGTATTGCACTGGGGAGACTATTTCCAGAGATAGCGGTGACACTGGATGCAATGAGTGTTTATCAAGTGTCAATTCCTATTGCGGTGTGCCTGTTTTTCATGATGTACCCCATCATGGTGAAGATTGATTTCACTCAAGCTGTCAATGCTGTGCGCGCCCCCAAACCTGTAATTCTCACCTTGGTGGTTAATTGGTTGATTAAACCTTTCACGATGGTGGTATTTGCGCAGTTTTTCTTGGGTTGGTTATTTCGTCCGTTAATTACAGGTACAGAATTAATTCGTGGTAACGAAATTGCGATCGCTAATTCCTACATTGCTGGGACAATTTTATTAGGAATCGCTCCTTGTACTGCCATGGTACTGCTGTGGGGATATCTTTCCTATGGTAATCAAGGTCACACTCTGGTAATGGTGGCTGTGAATTCTCTGATGATGTTGTTCCTTTATGCACCCTTAGGAAGGTGGTTACTAGCAGCCAATGATTTAACAGTACCGTGGCAAACGATTGTTTTATCAGTGCTAATTTATGTTGGATTGCCCTTGGTGGCCGGAATGTATAGCCGTTACTGGATTTTCCAACACAAAGGTAAAGAGTGGTTTGAAAGGAGATTTTTAAAGTATCTCAGTCCAGTTGCAATTACTGCGCTGTTAATTACTTTAGTTTTGCTGTTTGCGTTTAAGGGTGAATTGATTGTTAACAATCCCTTACACATTTTGTTAATTGCTGTACCACTATTCATTCAAACTAATTTCATTTTTTTGATTAGTTATGTGGCAGCATTAAAGCTGAATATATCTTATGAAGATGCCGCACCCGCAGCATTAATTGGAGCCAGTAATCATTTTGAAGTGGCGATCGCTACGGCTGTGATATTGTTCGGGTTAAATTCGGGTGCAGCGCTGGCTACAGTGGTAGGTGTTTTAATCGAAGTACCAGTAATGTTGATGCTAGTTGAATTTTGTAAACGCACAGCTGCTTGGTTCCCACGACAACCGCAAAAGGCTACATTAAGAGATCCACGCTGTAGTTCATAGATACAAAACATAATTTTCCAAGTGCAACCGTGCCAGACATATTGAGAAGTGTGACTTTTATTAAAAAGAATAATAATTCTTTTTCTCTTTTTATGCCTATTTGATATTCAGAAGTTGAAGCAGATTTTGAAGTTTGAAATTCTTCCAACTCAAAGCTACTGAAGTTTCAATAGTTAAATCCCCTTGTTTAAGGTTAGTTATCAACGCCGAACCAGTTTCAAGATTATGGAAAAGGGAATCTAAAAGCTGTAACTGATTTCGAGGAAGAGTATAGTAAACCTTATTGTTTTCAATTCTCACTTCTTTTGGTAAAGTACCATTGGGTATTTTACATCCCAAAAATGTTTTCCAACCTGCAATTAGGTAACGGTAAACTATTGATTCTGTATCGAATTGAGGGGGATTTAATAAGCGAAGTTCACCTTTAATACAATCTTCATTAAGAGTAATTTTTTCAGGAGAAAAATGTAATCGCACTTGGATTTTATTATACTCTATTGTCGCAATCAGTCCTTCCTCAGAGTCTGGTTCCAAATTTTTTAATTGCTCAACTCTAGATATAGCTTTTTGACATAGAAGTAAAACCATTTTTCTTTTCAAAGTCAATTGTTTAGCTTCTGAGCTAAACATAATGTATTCTTCTAGACTTTTCTTGATAAATTGTCTAGACTCCTGAAACGTTGTTGTAATTTTGTTAAATACGCCCATATTTAGTTAATTAGAGAAGATGAATTTCTTGTACTTCAGAATTTTGTGATTGAGAAACTAGATACTGCTTTGTTGTTATAACCTACACTGCTTGTTCTTGCTTAACTTCCGATTCATCTCGAATCTTGAAGTAGTAATAAAGATTAGCAACCGTTAAATCAGAAGCTTGCTGTAAATTCTGAGGAACTAATGTTCTGTAACCAGCAACACCAGCTTTTTGATTTACGTAGGCTTCATAGTCTTTACGTAGCGCTGGCTTAAATATAAATAGTAACTGGTCACGCAGAGAAGCAAAGTGAGATTTTTCACTTAAATTTTCATACGTTAGTTGTTCTGGTGGTACTAAAGCGATTGTGGCTGCGTTGGTGTCCGGGGTGTCGTTAAATTCTGAAGTATTGAAATCAGCGCTATTTAAGAGTTTAACCTCTGATGGAGATAGCGTTCGCATCCAGTCAACTTGATGATGCCATGTTTCCACAGCAGCTAAATCGTGGTTACGAATCCGGCTGATTTCAGGGAAAAGAAAATCAAGTTCATCGCATGATTCGCATGAATCAATTACCATACAAGCATTTTCACTGATGGTATTTTGCAGATGGTAAAGTCTATCGCTAATGGCTGACATTTCGTTTTGGGCTTGATATGTCGCCACAATTCCCTGTTCAATTGTCCAAGCACATTCCAGTCGGCGGAGTTGTCCAGCTGCACAAGTTTCTGATAACAAATGAGGATTAGTGTAATCGGCTAAAGCCTCAAATAACATTCCCCTCACACCATCAATCTCAGCGTTTCTCCGGCTGATATCCTGTAATTGCATCGCTGAACGAAAGCGGTTCATCGCCTGGATAAACAACCCATACGCCCGAATTAAAACAGTGCGATGTTGTTCAAATTTGATATCTTGGGCTACTTCTTCAATTAATTGTCTAATTTCTGCTCCTTGGTCTTTTAAAGCTTGTTTCAAGTCAATAAAACCATTTTTGACTTCCAGCCGCATTTGTTCTACTTCTTTTCTCAGCTTAAGTGTCTGATGTAGATTGACTGCTGTTAGTGCTACACCTGCAACTGTTCCCACACCAATTAAAGCTGTTGTGGCTTGCAACACTCCCAAGCTAGTTTGTAAAGTTTGCAGACTATTGAGTACATCTGTAAAGCCTTGATGGTTTTGATACATTTGCATCCCATTCATCACCAAATTAGGAGCAACTACCAGGGGTGATAAAGGGCTGTTGTTGACTGTCGCACCAATCGCATGAGCAACAAACTGTCCCGTAGCTGTATCTCTAGCCATACTGATTGGTATTCCATTGCTCAAAACTTGAAGATATTTACCAGTCTCAATACCAGCTTGAATTGCAGGGGCAAATTGGAACAGCATATTTCTTCTGCATTGCTAAAAGCTAATTTTTTTGAGCCTAACTAATTTAAAGTCAAAAAAATAACCGTATTTATTCGGTAAATAAGTAAATTTTAGTAAAACTAGGGCATACTAAAACTGGAAAACCTTATCGGCTCGCAATATGGACACTTCAAAGATTGGCGCTCAGATTGTTGAATTATTGTCGCGCATTACAGGACAAAAACTGAGTCAACGAGATATCACACCGCTTGTAATATTTTTAGCCAATTTAGTCACAGTATTGCTGGGTGTGATATTTGTAGATGGCAAAGTAGCTGAGTCGGAAAAGCAAAGGTTACTGACCATTGTTTATCGATTTAGCCTTCCAGACAGTGATGTGCGTCGATTAACACATTTAATGATTAAGGGTGTAAAAGAAAATCAAGTTTATCAAAAAGCTAATGACTTATTGACACTTGCGGCTCCACTTTCCGAATCAGAAAGATTGTTGTTAATCAACTTTGGTTATGAAATATCAGCCGCAGATGGAGACATGGATTCCCGTGAGAAAAAGTATTTACAAATAGTTGCTAAGCAGTTAGGGATTAATCTACAACACTTAGCAGTTTTAGAAACTGGATTTACTCATCATGGAAATGTAGAACTTACTGCTGTCAATGAAGTGCATTTTTTACTTGACCCTTCTCGTTTCCAAGAAATAGATACGATATTTGTCAAAACAGCCAGCGATATTCTCAAGACTTTACCTGTTAAACCAGAACCTAAAATTAATCAACAACACAAAGATATAAGTTACCAAGAATTACAAAAATTTCGAAGCAGCAATAAATTGTCTTAGTGATGAATTAGCAAATTCGGAAATTGCAGAAATTGTTTTTGAGCATCCTGATTTAGAGTTATGTAGTAGTGGAGTAGAAATCATAGATTCTCCAGGTTTAAATGAACACCCCGACCGGACTACAGTTACACAAAGATTGCTTAAAGATACTGATGCAGTAATTTTTCTTACTAATGCTTCACGTTCTTTAACTCAATTAGAGCGTGAATTACTTCAGGATATAAAAACTCAATTAAATCATTATCAAGGAAATGAACCTGTCAATAATCTTTTTGTAGTGGGCAATTTTATCGATGTAGTACGTAGTAAAAAAGGTCGTGAACAAGTAAGACAGAGAATTGAAAACTTTGTCTTGGGTCAAAATCCTTTAATTACAGGTGACAACCGTGTTCACTTAATTTCTGCTCAAGCTACACTAGACGCCATTTTACAGGGAGTAGAAAATGAATATTTGCAAAGCTTCCAAAATTTTACTTCTTCTCTTGAACAGTTTCTCACAGTTGAAAGTGGCAGAGTAAAAATTGAATCTTCTATTAGTCAAATTAATAAAATTATTCACAAATGTTTCAATGGTTTATCTCAAGCTGAAAATACTTTAAACGGAAAAATTCAAATCTCTGATGCAGAAAAGCTAGAGATTTTAGAAAAGATGGGAGAAGCAAGTGGAAGAGATGCCAGAATACGTATATTGGCATCTGATTTGGCAGAAGATGTGTATGATGAAGCTGCTAAATCTTGGGATGAGTGGCGTGAAGAATTATTTGATAAAATGGCTGAAAAAAGTAACCACTGGTATTCGGCTCATAATTTAGTTTTGAGTCAAGATAAGCTGATTAAAGATTATACTAATCAATTTATGAGAGATTTATCAAACGAAATAGATGAATGGGGTAATCAAATACTCAAAGATAAAATTATCAAAGAAGGTATTGATTCTTTAGATACACATATTGCTTATGAGCTAGAAGCAATTCAAGGAGATTTTCAGCGCTTAGATGAACAAGTTAATACAAAATTTAGTGAACGCATAAATTTTTCTATTACAGGTATCAATGATGAATTTATGGGTTTAGGAGGAATAGGCGGAGGAGTAGGAATAGGTGGTACTTTAGCGGCTGGATTACTAATATTTACAGGAATGGGATTTATAGCAATTGTTGTTGCTAGTGTTGCTGCTGCAATTGCTGGTTCCTTTGGATTGGGACTGCTAGACCTAGATGGATTAAACGACCAAATTAAAGTGAAAGTTTTTGAAATAGGCTTTGAAAAATTAGATGAATCAATAGACAAAGTTTATGAGAAATTAGAACAAATAATTATTACCGTGTTTAAAAGCCGCGTTGAATCAGCAAGTGGAGTAATTGAGCAAGCGCTCGCACTTTATGAAAACCTTCTGGAACAGCAGGAAAAAGCTCATCAAGAAACTCTGGAACAACGCGAAGCTGAAAAAGAGTTGATTTATCAAAAGCGTCAAGAACTTGAACTGGTAAAAAATGATTTAGAAGTTCTACTCAGTCAGTCCATTGTTCAGTCCAGTCTCAATCTATTTAATTTACATTAGGCGTGAATTGGGAATTTTCATTGAGTTTTATCTGGTAGTGCTAAAGCCTTTTGCAAGGCTTCAATTTGCTCAGGCACAAATTGATAGTATATCCATGTGCCGCGTCGTTCTTTTTTTAGCAACCCAGCTGCGTATAGCACCTTGAGATGATGGCTAACTGTCGGTTGGGATAGTCCTAAAGGTTCTGTTAACTCACAGACACAGGCTTCACCTTTTGGTTGATTGGCGATAAAACTCAGCAATTGTAATCTAGCTGGTTCTCCCAATACTCGGAAAATACCTGCTATTTGCAAAGCGTCATCAGGTTTGATGAAGCTTGATAGCATTGGCTGACAACAATTGGAAATGTGTTGAGGAAAGTTCATATTTTTATATTGACATTCATCAATATACTCTGGCAATATATTGATATACATCAATATTGACACTCGTCGATATTAGATAATTTTACCAGGAGCGCAAATTATGGCAGTGTTAAAAACTCATGTGGCTTTGAATGTAACTGACGTTGAAAAGTCTGTGGCTTTTTATCGAGCAATGTTTGGTGTAGAACCAGTGAAATATAAGGCTGACTACGCCAAGTTTGATATTCCCAATCCTGCATTAAACCTGACACTGAACCTAACTACTAACGTCCAATCTGGTGGTGCATTGTCTCATTTAGGTGTACAAGTTGAAAGTACAGAGCAAGTGCAATCAGCCATACAACGTTTTACCGATTCAGGATTAGCAACATTTACTGAAGAAAATACCGAGTGTTGCTATGCTTTACAAGACAAAGTATGGGTAACAGATCCAGATAGCAATCGTTGGGAAGTTTTTGTGGTGAAGGTAGGAGATACTGCACCAGATAAAAATTTGCAGCAGACATGTTGTGCTTGATCAGATACACAAATAAATTCGAGTGGCTGTAGTATTGGACAAAATTTTAGGATTTCTACCTTTGTGTCTTTGTGCCTTTGTGGTTCAAAAGTTCTTTTTTACCACTAAGACACTAAGACACCAAGAAAAATACATTACACCTTAATTAATCACTGATGCGCTTTAATTCTAATAACATCAACGCCACTCCTAGAAACTTAAAATCTAAATTAATAAAAATAAAGTAATAATTTTTACGTCTTGAGTCAGATACAAGTTATGGAGTTGTCAGGCTAGGATATTTACTGAGTTAAACCCACTGCCATGATTACAGACAAACCACTTTTTCTTTTTTTCCCGGAATTGTTATGTTTCTCATGGGTAGTTGTATTGTACCAGCTTCTTTGGCTTGCTTACATCCCCACCCATGAAGGGATGAGTTTTATGTTCATTCAATGAACCATTATGTTATCTATTTAGTAGTTGTGATTAATCAATACTCTAAAAACCTGATACATACCCAATTAGAAACATCGTCCAAACAAGGATATCAATTTAGCTGGTTTGACTGGTTTTGTCTGTGGTATCCTCCTGGTTGGCTAATTTTATTCAATCGTCATTGGCAGCATTACCACGCTGATCCAGATGGCTGGAATTGGCTGGAATATGGTTTATTTTTAATTCCTGGGGGATTTTATTTAGCGCTGCTGAGTCGCTGGTTGCGTTTGGGATGTCGCTCACCACGACAGGAAGTTGATGAATTTAATCCTAACTATCAAAAGGCTTTTCGTGAAGAAATTCTGGCTCCCATAGTTGAATATTATTTCCGTGGGGAATTGCAACAACTTAATAATTTGCCGTCCACAGGGCCGATGATTGTGGCCATGAATCATGCGGGAATGTGTTTTCCTTGGGACTTTATCACCTTGGGTTATTTATTAGGAAAAGCACGAGGTTGGGTAGTGCAACCCATAGCAGAAGTCTCATTATTTGAGCATCCTTGGGTGATTTGGTGGTTACCCCCGAAATGGTCTCAAGTTTTAGGTGCTGTGCGAGCAGATAAAGCTAATTTTGAAGCAGCAATTTCCCAAGGTAAAACTCTGTTGTACGCACCAGAAGGATTACGCGGTCCTCTTAAAGGTTGGAGTAAACGCTATCAACTACAAAAGTTTGATGTGAGTTTTATGCAGTTGAGCGATCGCTATCATATTCCGATTGTGCCAGTTGTTTGCATCGGTAGCGAAGCGTTACATCCTTGGAGTATCAATATAAAAAAATCACAACAACTATTTAATTTACCATTCTTGCCTGTATCTTTGCTAATGTTTGTTTTAATCATATTTCCTTCAATGGGCGTTTGGGCAATGAGAACTCGTTTGCGTTACTTTATCCAGCCTATAGAAAAAGTACATTCAAGCAAAAGTCGGACAGCAGTTTATCAACAGGCGCAAAAATTACGAGAAAAACTACAAATGCAAATCAATCAATTATTGAATAATATAGAATCCATTTGGGATCTGGTTCGTTAGCTAGCAAGTCTGCAACATCCACGGAATACAGTAACATGCTTGATCAGCCAGTTGCTCTGTACATGTCTGAAGTAGTTGTGTACCAATGCTTTGACGCTGAAACGGAGCTAGAACTTGCATACCTCGAAGCACAAGAAAGCCGTTATCCGGGCATAAGCGTACTGCACCAACCATTAGTTCTCCTAATTGAGCAACAAGTATTAAATCTTCATCGCTCACACCACCTCCATAACCCTCATTTGTCACTTTGGGAGAATCCAATCGCTCAAATGGTTACGGTGCTTTAGTTTCCACTTTTCGTCTATGAATTTTAGTTTCTGTTAGGAAATAAAGCCTCAAACCTGGATTAAATCAAAGTCTCAGAATTTGGCTGAGATTATTGTTTTCCGAGAGTGACAAAACAGGGATAACCACACTGACTGTAAAAAAGTTTAATGTCTTCAATATCATGCGGTTTTGCTTGGCTAATTGTCAGCATCTACTCTCCCTTATTCCCTTCGTTCCCTTCATCCATGATTCTATAGAAAGTCAGTGCAGTATTACCGTAAACCTTTTGGCGGCAAATTTCCCAGGTGGGTATGACTGGCGGTATCCAACCTTGGGGATTGTGTTCTACGGCTATTTCACCATTCACAGCTAACAAATTATGATCAGCGATCGCCTCTAACACTGGCTGATACAATTCACTAGCATAAGGTGGATCAAAGTAAATTTTGTCAAATTGCTGACCTGATAAGTTTTTTAACTGCTGGATAACATCTTTGCGCCAGAGTTTCCATTGCTGTTCACCATGGGCTACCTGCTGCCAGTTTTGTTGAATAATGGCACAGGCTCGACTAGATTTTTCTATTCCTACTACTAAGCTGGCGCCTCTACACAAAGCCTCTGCACCCATTGAACCAGTACCAGTACACACATCTAGCCAGCGACACCCGGTAATTGTTCCCTGCCAAATATTAAACACTGCTTCCCTTACCCGCGCACTGGTGGGTCTAGTAGCTTGCCCTGGTATAGTTTTTATCTGGCGATTCCCGTAAATTCTTAGTGTCATTAGTCATTAGTTATTGGTCATTAGCCATGAGTCATTAGTCATTGGGAAAAACCATGACAAAGGACAAACAACAAACGACAAAACTCAAATTAAAAGTTGGATTAGGCAGCAATTTTTTCACGGACTTGAGCAACAAAATTAGACAGGATTTGCAACCCGATATTCGAGGATTTTTCTGGATGAAATTGCACGGCTGTCAGGTTTTCCCGCGCGATTGCAGCTGTGATAGTTTGAGTCCCGTGGGTAACAGTTGCAGCCCGAATTTGCGGGTCAATTGGGTCAACATAGTAAGAATGAACAAAATATACCCAAGGATCGGCTGGTAAATGCTCCCACAAAATGCTTTTTGGTTGCGTCAATTCTAGTTGGTTCCATCCCATGTGCGGAATAGTAATGCCTGGTTCTGGTCGGAATCGGCGGACTTTTCCAGGGACAATTCCCAGTCCTGGTTGGATACCTTCTGCACTTGATTCAAACAAAATTTGCAATCCCAAACAGATACCTAAAAAGGGTTTACCAGATGCGATCGTATCTTTAATGGGTTGTTCTAAACCACGTGCTCGCAAGTGTTGTACTGCCGGATCAAATGCTCCTACTCCTGGCAAGACTACTGCATCTGCCAGCGCCAAATCTTTAGGAGAATGAGTAATCTTAGGAGTAGCTCCAGCTTTTTCTAAACCTTTGCAGACTGAGTGCAAATTTCCCATATCGTAATCTACGACTGCAATGACTGGCATTGACCGACTCCTTGTAAATTTATTATGGAGACTTTTTCTATTCTAAATAATATTTCTGATGGCGAAAAGAATACTATTAACTTCTTTTGAGATTTGGTTGAGTGATCAACAGTCAAATTCTGCGGATGATTTATTACTGGAAGTGATCAAAGTTGACTCGCTTCCTCATGATTTGAAATTTTTGCGGCGCTTACCTGTGGATGTAAATCTGGCTAGTTCACAGGTAATTCCAAAAATCTCTGAACTGCAACCCGATAATATTATTTGTTGTGGCATGGCTGCTAGTAGGACAAAACTCAGTCTGGAAGCCGTTGCTAGCTTTGGGGAAAGTGTTTTGCACCCAGTTGTTGATGTGGAAAAATTAGTAACAGGAGCAACAGCAACTGACATTAGTTACGACTGCGGTAAATTTGTTTGTGAAGGATTGTACTATTCAGTTTTGAATTACTTGTGTCAAAATCAACTCGCAGCAAATTGTATTTTTGTCCATGTTCCAGTGTTAAATTCCGCAAATTTGCCAGGCATCTTGGCTGATTTCTTATTAATTATTAACAATCTGGCACTTTTATAAATTCGTCTGCGTCTCTAGGGGGAAGAAATTTTCTAAGTATTATGTTGTCATTGTTACTAGGCTTCACTCTCGCCCAATCAACACCAGCTACGCCACCCCCGGAAGAAGTGGTACAATCCCAAGAAGTACGTCCTTTACCAGGACAACTGGATACTGTGCCTGTTTTTAACAGCAATAGTCCAGAATTGGTATTGAAAGAGGGAATTTTACTATCCACGTTTCCCGCAGATGGCAAAAAAGTGCCAGAGGCGCATCTGAATTATCCGTTTCGGGGTCGATTTGATGTTTTTGCTCATCATGTTGCGAGGGCTGAACCACCAGAGGATTTAAGGTCGCTGCATTTGGGAATCATTTTACATAACCCTGGTTCAGAACCAGTGACGGTAAATATTTTGCAAGCGGCGAGTTATTTAAGTCAACCAGATGCACCATTTATTCAATTACCAGCTTGGAGTCAGAATATCTTAGGTAACATTTTCGCCGGGCCAGGCGATCGCGCCACGTCTGATGTACTGAGAGGAAGGCGACAAGAGACTTTCCCTGCCCAAATTGTCATTCCCCCAGGGCAAAATCAGATGTTGCTAAATCTGCCCATACCAGTAAAAGAATTAACTCCGCCTTTAAATGGCCGCTCTACATTAATGCGCTTGCGGAGTAGTGGCACAGTTTATGCAGCTAGTATGGCTTTATTTGCCCGGCAAAATGCTGATGGTAGTGAACGCGCGCCGACTTTAGCAGAGTGGCAAAATTTACTAGAAACTGGTGAATTATCAACTCCACGGGATAGAGTTCCCACACCCTTGGATGAAACCGATAAACCCAGAATTTATGGACGTGTAGCGGGAGTTGCTCAAGGTTCTCAGTGGAGGTCCTTTGTAGTGGATAGTCCCAAAGCTAAATATTTAACGATTCCCCAACCAGGACAAAGGTTTTCCTACCCTCTGAGTAGCTTGCATGGTGGTACTTTAGGAACTAATCAAATTCAGAGTGCTACCATGCTGGTACGTTATCCTGATACCGCCTATCGCGCTCATGGCAACTATGGCATTCAATATAGTATCAAGTTGCCTTTGCATAACACTACACAAAATGCTCAAAAAGTGAGTGTATCTGTGCAGACACCAATCAAAGAAGATAATTTGGTAAAACAGGGATTACGCTTCTTTACAACAACAGCACCACAAGTATTCTTCCGGGGGTCAGTGCGGGTACGTTACAAAGATGACCAAGGTCATGCAAAAACCCAATTTACTCATTTAGTTCAAAGAAGAGGTCAACCAGGAGAACCCTTGGTTTTATTGAATATGCAACCAGGCGATCGCAGATTAGTAGAAGTAGACTTTATTTATCCGCCAGATGCTACACCACCGCAGGTGTTAACGGTGTCAACTCAATAGGGATATCCCCATTTGGCGAAAACGCCCACAGGCTGACAAACTGTCAGGGTGAACGCATCTAAAGTACTCTCAATGGCAAACAAGGTTAAGAGCTGATGAAAAAATTAATATTTCTGGTTTGATTTATTTCCCAAGCCTGGAAGCGATTGCTTTATTATGCTTACTGCTTGGAGGTGAATGAGTATTCGTGCCAATCGCTTAGGGGGCGATACCCAATCGCTTGATAAACATGATTGGCTGTGGGATTGGCTAAATCTGCTATAAGGAAACAATGGCGGCATCCCTGGTCTAGCAGTTTTTGGCTTAATGCAGCGACACAGGTAGTGGCATATCCTTTACGACGATACTCTGGTGGTGTATAAGCTAAATTGATCCGACCAATTGTAGGTAACACTTGTTTACTAGACGCAACTGAAACTGGAGTGCTATCAACCCAAAAATAAGTATTCTGCTGTTTCAACCGATTATCTACCTGGTGTTCGACATCTTCGCTCACCGCCTCATCGATCTCAGATAAAAATGCAGAAAGCCACTTAATCAAACTCATTTTCATCAACTAGTTGCTTTTTTAAGACTACATGACTTCCCCGTTGTCTTGTTTGGACAAACCCTAAGCGTTCCAATGCACGAATCACTTCAGCAGCAGGTACTCGCGGTAGCTTAGGCACTTCTCACCTCAAATGTAGTTAACAAACGCGGATTTGTTTGAGGAAGAGAAACTTCTTCTAGGTAAAGTTCAGTTGCTTCTTTGAGATTAGCAATAGCCTCTTCTATGGTTTCGCCTTGGCTAGCTGTTCCCACTTCTGGACACTCAGCTACGTAGACATCTTCTTCCCAATACACAATTGCCGTAAAAGTGCGAGTCATAATCAAAATTTATTTACTTCTGTTCACATGATTGAGCGATCGCTCAAGGATAATCAAATTAATCATAGCGATGTCTAACGAAAGGTTGTCCAAGCCATAAATAGAATTTAAGCGGAAACACGGTAAAATCCAGAGGAATTTATTTTGTTACCAATGTGGGTTAAAGATGGAAGCAAATTTTCTGACAGCTGTTTTTCTGCCCCTAGCTCTGTTTATTATCATGTTGGGCATGGGGTTTACCTTGACCCTAGAAGACTTCAAACGGGTTTTAATCTATCCCAAAGTGGGAATTCAAAATGGGACTTTGGCAATTGCGATCGCTTCTACACCTACACTACTCAACACACCCACAATGGCTATTCCGGCGGCAATTTACAGTCTACTCATGTTTGTAACTGGTGCTGGATTTGCTTGGTGGGCTAGTCGTCGCACAGGCCTATTGAAAACATAAAAATTGGCAAAAGAATATGTCTTGGATAGAATTAAGTCTCGATACAACCCATGAGGCTGTTGATTGGGTTTGTACGCTACTAGCTGAGACTATTGATATTAATGATGTTTACATTACGGAATATAGTGAACCAAATGCAACTAATTCCGTTTGGACATTTACGATTTGCTTATATTTACCCTACGATGTCAGTTCGCGGACACGTGTAGAAAAAATTGTCAATCTGTTGTCACCTTTACAGCGTACTGGATTGACATCAGCTATTCAGACTTCTGTGGTGGCAGAAAAAAATACAGATACGTTGCAGCCACTGGTGCATCGCATTGGGAAACGATTTGTTGTAGTTAATTCTGATACACCCAATCAATCTGAAATAGCAGATAACATTATTTTAAAACTCAAAAAAACTCTCGCTTTTGGTAGTGGGTTACATCCAGCAACCATTGTTAGTCTCCAACTGCTAGAACGGTACATTGTCCCTCATATGCAGGTATTGGACTTTGGCTCAGGTTCGGGGATCTTGAGTGTGGCAATGGCAAAACTGGGGGCTAATGTCTTAGCACTAGATAATGATAGCGTTGCTGTCCAAGCAACTCAGGAAGCTGTATGTTTTAATGCTGTAGAGCAGCAAGTACAGGTAATGCAAGGTAGCCTGGGATGTGGCAGTGATCTGGGGCATTGGCTGGGTGGAGATACAATCAACACTGTGCCAAAAATTGAGGCGAAAAATACATTTGACCTGATAGTTGCCAATATCTTAGCGCGGGTACACATTGCCCTTGCTGATGACTTCCGGCAGGCGCTGCGTCAGAATGAACCACAAACGGGACTGCTAATTACAGCCGGGTTTACTACTGATCATGAAGAAAATGTGACCACAGCTTTAACTGAAGCAGGATTTGAGGTGATCGATGGTGAACGATTAAACGAATGGGTTGCCCTTGTCTCTCGATGTAAGTAGAACCACATAAATAATTCAAAGTTTGTAGTAAGGACTTTAGTCCTAATAAAAGGGCTTCAGCCCTTACTACACTACGAAATGAATTAAATCATTTTACATTGCAAAACACATAGTTTGATTTTTTCTCACCGACTTACTTAATTCTTAATTAACAAACGATCTAAGTGATGGTATTGCAAATCAAAAAGACGTTCCATCGGAACGTCTTTAACTTCTAAAGTTTAAACTGCTGTAAATGACTGCGGGGATTATAAGTACGTATAGCTCGAATTTTTTCATAATATTCCCGCTCTTGTTGGCTCAGGTCTTTGGGTGGCACGATCGCCACTTTCACCAACTGATCGCTACGTCCACCTTTGGCTAAAGGCCAGCCTTTGCCCCGTAACCGTAGGGATTGACCAGAACGTACTCCCGCAGGTAACTTCACGTTCACTGAGCCATCGGGGGTAGGAACATCAATCGATGCTCCTAAGGTGGCTTCATCTGGAGTGATGGGCACTTCGCAGACCAGATTATCACCTTCAAATTGGAAGAATGAATGTGGCTGAAGTTCAACCTTTAAATATAAATCACCCCGTTGTTGAGTCATGGGGTTAAATTGACCTTTACCCCGCACCCGCAAACGAGTACCAGTTTTCGCCCCAGAAGGGATGCGCACTTCAATGGTTTCATTACCTAAACTGAAGCGCTTTTGGACACCAGCAAACGCCTCTGCCAAAGTTAAGGCGATCGCAGCTTCTGTATCTTGGACAGCACCTGTACCTACATCTTGAAAACCAAAATCATTAAAGCCGCCATAACTACCTGGTCTAGCTGTGGAAGTGCGATAAGAGTAACTTTGCCGCCCACCACGAGGACTAGCACCACCAAAGCGCCCTAATAACTCATTAACGAACTCATCAAAACTGCCGTATTGACTGAAGTCAAAGCCGCCCATATCCACACCCGCACCACCAGATGGGAACCCTTCGCCAACTTGTTTCCAGTATTGACCGAATTGGTCGTACTTTTTGCGTTTGTCGGTATCTGACAAAACTTCGTAGGCTTCATTAACCTCTTTAAACTTGGCTTCTGCCTGTTTATTGCCTGGGTTGACATCAGGGTGATACTTGCGAGCCTGTTTACGAAAAGCTTGCTTAATTTCTTCTTGACTGGCAGTTTTACTGATTCCCAAAATTGCGTAATAGTCTTTAAAGTCGGTTGCAGCCATCTACCAGCCTCCTATAAAAATTTTCGTTATCTTTTTTCGTAAAATGTGAGGTTTGTTTTTTGCCGGGTATAATACCAAGCAAAAAAACTCTGATTTTAAATTAACAGACATTACCAAACATCAAGTGTGGTTCCCGCTCACCGCACCAGCGCAATTCCCGTACTCGCTCCTTTGGGGAAAGCAAATTAGGTGGTCTATTCCTTCTTCTAGGCTGGGGGGAGCATCCCGGAGTTGGCGGTGCATTCGCCAGATGACATCTGGAGGAACTTGGCGCTGACGCTGTTGATTACGTGCTAAGCATAGCCACACAGGCGTTCTCACCCATAACCCTGTAATGCGGATAAAACCTACCTCGCGAGCTAAGGCGATAATTTCCCGGCGCTGGCGTCTTTGGGCGTTGGTGGCATCAAAAATTGTTATTTTATTTGTGGCGATCGCTTGTTGAAATTGCCGTTCTATTTCTTGCCAAATCAGTAGCCACGGACCCTGAATTGCTTCTGAACCAAAAAGTTGCCCCCGAATGGCATCTGTAGAAATTAGTTGCATTTGGGGGCATTCTCTGACTAATTGTTGTGCCAAAGTTGATTTACCACTACCAGGAAGACCAATTAGTAAAAATAGTGCTGAGTGCGCTTGTCCTGAGCGAAGTCGAAGGGGAGTGCTGAGTGCTGAGTGGGAAGTTAAAAGTGAAGAGTAAATGTCTTGATTACTCATGATTTATGACTTAGCACTCAGCATTTTTAAATTATGGTTCCATCGGGAATTACAGCATTTTTCAGCACTACGACAATGCCACTGCGAATGTAGAAGCCTTGATTTTCGCGTTCTGCTTCTTGCACGTTATCTTTGTTGATAATTTTCACATCATGGCCGATGCGGGCATTCTTATCGACGATCGCCCCCCGAATAATTGTATCCGTACCAATACCTACAGGAATATCACCTTTTTCTAGGCTACATTGGCGCTCGACAAAAGGTTGATAAAAGTCTGCTCCCATGATCAGAGATTCTTCTATTACACAGCCAGATTCAACCCGCGATCGCACTCCCAAAACTGAATGCTGAATGCGGCAATTTTTTAAAATGCAGCCCTCGCCAATAATTGATTCTGTTACCTGGCAACTTAAAAGTTTACTTGGTGGTAAGTAACGAGCGCGAGTGTAAATTGGTGCTTCTTCATCGTAGAAGCTAAAGGGTGGTAAAGGTTGTTTAGTTAATGCTAAGTTTGCGTGATAAAATGCTTCGATTGTCCCAATGTCTTCCCAGTAATCATCAAACAAATAGGCTTGGACATTGTAATCTTTGCCAGCATCAGGAATAATTTCTTTCCCAAAATCAGTGCTGTCTAAAGATTCTTTCAACAACTTGAACAAAACTTCTTTTTTAAAGACATAGATTCCCATCGAAGCAATGTAGGGCTGTAGTTGCGCCTGTTCTGGTGTCAATCCCAGTACAGTAGTATCAACCCGCATCTGCTCTAAAGCTTCGCCTTTGGGTTTTTCACTAAAGTCAATTACCCTACCAGACTGGTCTATTTTCATTAAACCAAAGTCAGAAGCCCGGCGTTGATCAATGGGAATCACCGAAAGAGTAATATCCGCACCCGTTTCCCGATGGCGTTGGATAAACTGGCGGTAATCCATACGGTAGAGGTGATCCCCTGACAGAATCAAATACTCATTTGCATCCCATTCTTCCAATAGCCATAAATATTGACGCACAGCATCAGCTGTACCTTGGAACCAATTGGGGTTTTCTGGCGTTTGCTGTGCTGCTAGCACTTCTACAAAGCCCTCGTTGAAACCAGTAAAGTTGTAGGTACGTGCTATGTGGCGATTCAGGGACGCTGAGTTAAATTGTGTCAGGACATAGATTTTGTATATCTCTGAATTAATGCAATTACTGACAGGAATATCTATTAAGCGGTACTTTCCTGCCACTGGTACTGCTGGTTTAGCACGTAATTTGGTTAGCGGATAAAGGCGAGTGCCCGCGCCACCACCGAGAATGATTGCTAATACTTTTTTCACAAAATTTCTCCCGACTGCCTTTCAACTCTCACCTTAAGTTTAGGACTGTCTGAGACTGCTGGTAAGGGGGAATCGCAGATTATAATTAGTCAAGTTTACAGAGTTCTATAAGTGATGAATAAATCCACTACCAAAATTTGTATCAAATACTACTAAAAAAGTTACAGCGATCGCGACACCGCCATGATTCAGCACTTACTCACTAGTTCTCTACTGAAGTTAACTACAAGTAATTTTGGACACATTTGCCGACACTACACCCAGAATTTCTCAGAGTCCTTAAATCTTTTCAAATTCTCAAACCGCCCATACTTTTTCGCTGATTAACCAAATGCAATTTTTGCGACAGCCTCAGATGCTTTACCCAAGATTGCTCCGACAACTGGGAAATAGCATTCGGCGAAAGAGTTGCCGTAAATACATACCTTCCAGGTGTGACATCTGTGACACCCAAGCTCTCTAAAACCGTAGTTGCATTAGAGTCATCAATTGGTTCGGTATGAATAAAAATATTCAAACTCTGTTCTTCTGAATTTTGAGCATCATTCAGAGCTACAGCCAGGGGAGCATCTAGCTTTTGATAATTCATAAGTAGCAATTCCTTGGTAAAAAGGGCAGGCATCGTTTCACCCTACAACCAAACTATCAAATTTCTACGTTGTCCTTACCTATCTTTATACATAGTTATGGGGAATAGGGAAGAAACTTCCCCCCTGCACCTCTGCCTCTTCCTCCCACACCCATTTACAGATTGGCTACATTAATCAGTCCAAAACCCCATTTTTTGTCGAAGGTTCCCGAAGGTTTTCCGGGGATAGAACTATTGGCGCGTAGTAAGTCTTTGACTGCATTTGGGTCAAGCTTGGGGTCACGCTGCAACAGCAGTGCTACTAACCCAGTCACGAAAGGTGTGGCCATACTCGTACCAGCCATCGCCGTAAACTTAGAATTAATGATCATTGAGCGATCAAAATTTGCATTGGCAGAAAGTGCAGCAACAATCATTGCTCCCGGTGCTGCAACATCTGGTTTGGCGGCATTATTCCGTAGAGGCCCTTCACTACTGAATCCAGAAATGGTATTCAATTCTAAGCCCATTTCTCGCGCCTGACCATCGATATCTGTGTACTTAGCTTTAGTAGTATAAGCGGCAACTGTAACTGCTCTGCTGGCAGCCCCTGGTGACCCAATTTTCACTGAATCCTGCACGCTTTCACCTGTGAAAAATACTGACGACGCATCATCGAGTGTCCATACATCTAATAGCGTGTTAGCTGCGGAAGTATTACGTACCTGTAACTGCCAAATACCTCCTTGGACTCGGTTATTTCCTTTACCACGAATTTGTACGAAGAAATTATAGTCGCCATTGCTGGGGTCAGGGCCTGGTGTGACAATTTCTACGTGTGCATCCGGCAAATTGTAATTTTGGGCGGGATTACCGTGAGTAATGATTTTTTGAAAAGGGGTGACGAAACCGTTGGGACTGCGTACCGACACTTCTAACTTACTATTACTGGAATACCAAGCGTTTAACCAGACTATACCTACTTGATGATGAGGCACATTGAAGCGCATTCCATGAGTTTTTCCGCAAGTTATCGTCGCTTGACCGTGAATATTGTCGTTCCCTTCATTACCCGCAGCACAGCAAACAATTCTTCCCGGCCCGGATTCCGCATCAATGATTTTGGAGAGGGAGTCGCTACCATCATGGGCATCTGCGTGTCCACCCAAGCTGAGATTCAATACTGCGGGGCGACCCAATTCTCTGGCTATGCGGAAAACGTAGCGCACACCATCGGCAATGTGGGCATCCTGTAAATCAGATTTGATAATTATCAAGTCTGCTTCTGGTGCGACACCAGCATAAGTGGCATCAACACCGGAGGCAATACCAGCAACGTGAGTACCATGACCATCAGTATCTTGCGAAATGGTCATTTGTACTCCCGTAAATTCAGCCCCATAGCCACCTTCCTTGACTCCTGGCCCAGGTAGTGTTTGATCCCAAACGCTGAAAATCCGTCCGGCAAAGGCGGGGTGTTTGGCGTCAATGCCGGTGTCGAGAACGCCAATAATTACTCCCTTGCCAGTTAGTCCAGTTTTGTTTTTAAATTCTGGTAATTTTACTGCTCCTGGTGCAACGTCCATCCGTAGTTTCAGTTTACGTGATGGCTTGATACGCTGGATGTTAGGCTCTTCAGATAAGGGATCTAAACCCTCTATCGGTACTAAAGCCGTTCGCACAGTTCCTGAATTTTGATTGATTTCAATACCGTATTGTGATAAATGACTCAAGTCTGCGTCAGAGTCGCAATAGATAAAAACAACGCTCTTGGTTGGTTTGATAGAACTTTTAGGTGCTATTATACCCAGCGATCGCCTGTGGGTGGTTAAAGCTGTCACACCCTCATTTTGATAGTCTTCATAAGCTAATAGCAGCCCTGGAGAAAGTTTTTCGTGTCTCATTTTGACCTCGATTTTAACGGCTTTTTTAGAAATACTCTTGACGAATACAGTATCTAGCTGAGTTATTACGGAAAAAGTTAAATAGAGAAAAATCAAGAAGTATTAAGTAATCAGCAAAAGAAATAATTAGTATATATTTATACGATATACTGTAATAAGATAACTAGTTTATACTGATAATATTTATATTCAGTAACGGGAGAAAATCCAGATCATGACTAATAAACTTAACTAATGACTGATGACACTTGAGAGATTTTCTATCATCAGTGAGAGACACAAATCAGCGAGTATTTGCCACAATCACTCCTGAAGACATAAAAAGTAATTCATGCAAATTCAAACACCAGACTGGGTGAAGCACGCTGTTTTTTACCAAATATTTCCAGATCGTTTTGCTAGAAGTAAACAGCCTCACAAACGGCTGTTGCATGACACTCGTTGGGAAGATTGGGAGGCTATACCCACACTCCAAGGTTACAAAGGCGGCGATTTGTGGGGCATTATCGAGGGCTTAGACTACATCCAGGATTTAGGAATTAACGCTATTTACTTCACCCCTATCTTTCAGTCGGCGAGTAATCACCGCTATCACACCCACGATTATTATCAGGTTGATCCATTGCTGGGGGGTAATGAGGCTTTTCAAGAATTATTAGATGCAGCGCATCAACGAAATATCAAAGTTGTGCTGGATGGAGTGTTTAACCACGCAAGTCGAGGCTTTTTCTTTTTCCACGATATTTTAGAAAATGGCCCTCATTCCCCTTGGGTGAACTGGTTCAAAATTTCAGACTGGCCTCTTGCACCTTACACCGGGGAGTTACCCGCCAACTATGAGGGTTGGGCAGGAAATCGAGCTTTGCCAGTATTTAACCATGACAATCCCGAAGTACGGGAATACATTATGGAAATTGCCGAATATTGGCTGAAATTCGGCATTGATGGTTGGCGATTGGATGTGCCATTTGAAATTAAAACACCTGGTTTTTGGCAAGAATTTCGCGATCGCGTCAAGGCCATTAATCCCGAAGCGTATATTGTGGGGGAAGTGTGGGGAGATTCGCGTCAATGGCTGGATGGTACCCAATTTGATGGAGTGATGAATTACTTATTTGCCGGGCCGACAATAGCCTTTACAGCAGGCGATCGCGTAGTTCTAGAACAAGTGCAAACCCGCGACTATCAACCTTACCCACCCTTATTTGCTGCTGAGTACGCCACCAAAATCCAAGAACTACTACAACTCTATCCTTGGGAAATTCAGCTAACGCAACTCAATTTACTAGCAAGTCACGATACAGCACGATTAATTACCATTGCTGGCGGTGATCAAGCTAGTGTGGAATTAGCAACTTTACTATTACTCACCTTTCCTGGTGCGCCTAGTATTTATTATGGTGACGAAGTTGGCTTACCTGGGGCAATAGATCCCGACTCACGACGTGGCTTTCCCTTAGAAGCTAATTGGCATCAGGAAATCCTCAACATTCATCGCCAATTAATTGCTCTTCGCCACAATTACCCCGCTTTGCGTACAGGCGATTACCAAGTTCTTTTCGCTCAGGGAGAACTGTATGTTTTTACGCGAACTTTAAAGACAGAAGAATTAATTATTGCCGTTAACGCTGGTACAGCAACGACAACAGCAAATTTAGATGTGGCAACTTCACACACTCAACCCCACAAGTGTTTATATGGCGCTGCGGAATTTGCATGGCATGGTGAACAGCTTTCGTTGACTCTTTCCCCACGCACTGGCTGCATTCTGGGTGTAGGTTAGTGGTGAGCAGGGGAGCAGGGGAGCAGGGGAGCAGGGGGAGAAGAATTTGATAGTCGTCTTGGATGCGGATAGTGGTAATTTAATTTTTGGAGTTGCCTAAATATACATAAGTTTTTTCTCCTGTGCCCCTCGGCCCTCCGCCCCTCCGCCCCATATCCTTACTTCCCAGCTACCATTGCTGGCATTAACACCGCATCAATTATGTGAATTACGCCATTATCGGCGAGAATGTCGGTTTCTAAGACATTGGCATCATTCACCTTAATCACACCGTGATGAAAATCAATCGCCACCACTGAACCCTCAAGGGTTCCCGCTTCTTCAATCTGCTCCAAGTCATCAGACCTGACATCCCCAAACGCGATATGATACATCAATATTTTCTTCAGCTTGGGAATGTCTTGCAGTAATGAATCTAAAGTACCCTCTGGTAATTGGGCAAAAGCCTCATCTGTAGGTGCAAAGACTGTAAAAGTACCAGAACTTTTGAGAGTGTCTATAACTTGTGCAGTTTCAGCTGCTTTGAGCAGAGTATTGAAATTGCCTGTATTGACAGCAGTTTCTACAATATCAGCCATAAGGTTGAGTTAATTTGTTAACTTAACTTATAAAGTCACGAAAATCTACTAACCTCTATCAACAGAGAGGTTGCTGGCAATTCCACACACTAAAAATTCACACCAGCAGACTTGTCAGTACTGTTAAACTGGGGAATGACCCCAAAAACCACTGACTATGCTAAAGCGTTCTAAGTTCGAGACAACGCAGTCTCAAATCATGCACCGTGCTGAGGATCTGATTAGTGCAGCCTCAAATCGCTACCGCATTACAGTTCAAGTGGCAAATCGTGCCAAGCGTCGGCGTTACGAAGATTTTGATAGTCCCTCAGAAGATGTAATGATGAAACCAGTACTGAGAGCGATTATCGAGATGTCCGATGAATTAACTCAGCCAGAAATTATTGGCGAACTATAAATAAGACTTCTGCAAAGGTGAGGATGAGCAAAAAATTGTCGTTCATTCAACCCCGACTCAAGTCCTGGCAGACACTCACTGCCTTCTTGGTGGTGAGTGTGCTGGTTTTGAGTTCAGGGAATGATAAATTAATCCCTAAAAGTTTACTTGGCATTCAACCTGCGATCGCTGAAAGCGGAACTTTGTCCATTGCTCAGAGAATTAGCCCTGGTGATGTTTGGCAGCAAGTGTATCAGCAATTACCCGAACTGCCAAAAGAAAACCAATATATCAGCAAAGATACAGGTAAAGTTGCGGAAAACAACACCTTAGCAAGTCGCCTGATTCGATATCACATTTATGTGAAAGGGCGTGCCCCAAATTACCGTTTAGATTGGAAACTAACTCTGGCTGATTACCTCAATGCCAATGAAATTATGTATGATAACTCCTATCCAGGTAATGATGCTTTGCGGCAAAACCCCCTAGAAGGCGATCGCCTAGTTATTGCACGCCTCAACCGTAATCAGAGAAATGCCTTAGTGCAAGTTTTAGCTAATATCTTTAATCCTAATTCCCAAAATACTCCAGCTACTAGACCCAACACCCAAACCATTCCTCGTAACTCTACTACCCCACAACTACCTCCACAAGGAGGTGCTGATCTGCTGAGGTAAGAAATGAAAACGGTGGGAATCTACCTTTGAGTTCTCACCTCTGCTCCTCTGTATGTTTAATGTATTTCGCCTTCACACCACCTGTTTAGGACTACCAACCCACCCTCCCTTCGTAAATAATTATTTTCTCGCAATTACCCACACAGCGTGAATTATTCCCGGAATATAACCCAACAATGTCAACAGAATATTAATCCAAAAATCTATGCCAAAACCTACTTGCAAAAAAACTCCCAGAGGTGGTAGGAAAATAGCACACAGAATCCGAATTATATCCATTTCAACCTCCTGTAAATATTAAAATCAGCAGCGTGCTAGTTTAATGATTAGCCAAGCCGAGTACCCTTTAAAGATAACATTGCCTTTCTGGCTCAACAGCACTCTAGAGATATGGTGAAAAGTGCTGAGTGAACTAGAAAGCACTCAACACTTAGATGAGCCACACGAATCAACCACCACTGATTTTGGCTTTGTAACCTAGTTTGGTCAAAATCTCTAGAATTTTTTGTTTATGATCACCCTGAATTTCAATTTCGTTATCTTTGACTGTGCCACCTGTACCACATTGGGTTTTCAACTGTTTTACTAAATCTGCCAAGGTTTCTGGTTTGGTTTGAAAACCGCTAACCACGGTGACAGTTTTTCCTTTGCGTCCTTTGCGGGAGGCCTGCACTTTGAGATTTTGTTGCTGTGGAGGTAGTTCAACAATGGGCTTTTCTGTGGCAGCAGAGTTGCCGTTACCAAATTCACGGTAGACAAAGCGGTTGTCGGCAGATTTAGAAGAAGACATAAAATTTTTGATTAAGGAAAAATTCTACATACTTGGTGTCTTAGTGGTGAATAGAACTCTTTTTACCACAAAGGCACAAAGAAGATGATCGGGATCTTGTACTTACTATTATGCTCTTATAATAATTAAGTTCGTCCCGTCATCAAAATCATTCCGTGACTACAACTCCCATCTCTCCAAGTTCCCCATCAAATGCTCAGGTTCCCGATTTACAAGGACGCTTTGGACGCTTTGGCGGTAAGTATGTCCCGGAAACACTGATGCCTGCTCTTGCTGAACTAGAAACAGCGTATCAGCAATACCGTAATGACCCAAGTTTCCAAGCAGAACTACAACAGCTACTAAGAGACTATGTGGGACGTGCCACACCGTTGTATTTTGCCGAACGTCTGACTGCTCATTATGCCCAACCAGATGGTACAGGAGCGCAAATTTACTTAAAGCGTGAAGATTTAAATCACACAGGCGCTCACAAAATCAACAATGCCTTAGGTCAAGTACTGTTGGCGAAGCGGATGGGTAAGCAACGAGTAATTGCCGAAACCGGGGCTGGGCAACATGGGGTGGCAACGGCGACGGTTTGCGCTCGTTTCGGGCTGGAATGTATAATTTACATGGGCGTTCACGATATGGAACGTCAAGCCTTGAATGTATTCAGAATGCGACTAATGGGGGCAGAAGTCCGTCCGGTAGCTGCGGGAACAGGAACCCTCAAAGATGCTACTTCTGAAGCAATTCGGGATTGGGTGACCAATGTAGAAACAACTCACTACATCTTGGGTTCTGTAGCAGGGCCGCATCCTTACCCCATGATGGTACGTGATTTCCATGCCGTTATTGGGCAAGAAACTCGCGCCCAAGCATTAGAAAAGTGGGGCGGTTTACCCGATATTCTTATGGCTTGTGTGGGCGGTGGTTCCAATGCCATGGGATTATTCCATGAGTTTGTCCATGAGCAGTCTATCAGGCTAATTGGGGTTGAGGCAGCCGGAGAAGGTGTGAATACAGCAAAACACGCTGCTACCTTGACGAAGGGACAAGTTGGTGTATTGCACGGGGCAATGAGCTATTTACTGCAAGATGAAGATGGGCAAATCATTGAGGCGCATTCGATTAGTGCGGGTTTAGATTATCCTGGCGTGGGTCCAGAACATAGCTATTTGAAAGATACTGGTCGCGCTGAATACTACAGTGTCACTGATGAAGAAGCTTTGGCGGCATTCCAGCGATTATCTCGGCTGGAGGGGATTATCCCAGCCTTAGAAACTGCCCATGCGATCGCCTATCTAGAAACCCTATGTCCTCAACTTACTGGCAGTCCTCGAATTGTAATTAACTGCTCTGGACGCGGTGATAAAGATGTACAAACGGTAGCTAAATTTTTGATACCTGCGTAAATATACATAAAGAACTTTTAACTATATTTTTGCCCAAAGCCTTGTAGAGATGTTCCCGGGAACGTCTCTAAATTTTTGGTCGGAGATGTCTATTGATTTGATTAATAAAGTGTCCATGCTGTATGAGCAGGTAGTCACATAGGTGAAGACAGTGTTGATTGCTATGAGCAATGAAGCAACTGGATTGATGCACAGCACTTTGCTACACCTAGCAGTCCAAGTAAGCTGGCAAATCATTCTTATGGAAGAATTAGGGTCTGACTGACTCAGATATTTGAAGCATTACATTGTTGGATTATGTTTTCTGGAAATAATTTGCCAAAATGCCCGAATTTAATCAATCTTGAATAGTATCCTGTTATATATTCTAGGAACAAGAAGTTAGAGTATAGGTCTAACAAGTACACACATCACGCAACTTTCCATGTTTCGACAACCTGCTTTTGGCATCGCTTTAAGTACGCTTGTCTTTGCGAGTGGATTAATGACTGATCCTATACCAGGTAACACTTCTACAGAAACAACCACTCATAATCAACCTTTGTTGATTTCTTCAAGTCAGGCTGCAACATTAACTACTAATTTTCAAACTAATGCACTAGAGGAATCAGTCTTTGACGAAATTAATCGCTATCGGGTTTCTAAGAAACTGCCAAAATTGAAACTAAATGCAAATATCACTCAACAGGCAAGAATTCATAGTCAAAATATGGCTAACGGTCAAGTCCCGTTTAGCCATCAAGGATTTGAACAGCGAGTTAAAGCTATTCCTCTTCGCTACAACAATGCGTCAGAGAATGTCGCTTTTAATCAGGGATATGATAATCCCGCTAGGCAAGCTGTTACTGGTTGGTTGGAAAGTCCCGGACATTTGCAGAACATCCACGGCAATTACAACTTCACAGGAATTGGTGTTGCGGCCAATCAAAAAGGTGAAGTTTACCTCACCCAAATTTTCATTCGCACTAGATAGATTAATTGACTGATTTTTTGCACAATAATAATGTAGTGTCTAGCGGTAATTGTGCCTGCAAGATACTGCATTTATTATTGAGTGATTCATGACATTACCAGATTTTCAAGTGCGCGATCGCGACCTGAGTGACGCTGTTCTCACTGAGTATTTAACATCTGAAGCGATCGCTGTCGATACCGAAACCATGGGATTATTACCGCAACGCGATCGCTTGTGTCTCGTTCAGCTATGTAACTTGGAAGGCCAAGTGACAGCAATTCGCATAGCTAAAGGGCAAACCGAGTCCCCCAATTTAAAAACACTCTTAGAAGCGGCGAACGTAGTCAAAGTTTTTCACTTTGCTCGTTTCGATGTTGCAACTTTACGCCATCACCTGGGAATCCAGGTTCAGCCTATTTTTTGTACTAAGATTGCTAGCAAGTTAGCCCGTACTTACACCAATCGCCATGGACTTAAAGATGTGGTGCAAGAGTTGGAACAAATAGAACTAGATAAAAGCGCTCAAAGTTCTGATTGGGGTAACGCCGCTAATTTATCTGAAGCTCAATTAAGTTATGCTGCCAATGATGTCCGCTACTTGCTCAGCGTACAACAAAAGCTCACGCACATGCTCAAACGAGAAGAACGTTGGCAACTAGCTCAGGAATGCTTTCAAGTTTTACCGACTTTAGTTTCTTTAGACTTGTTGCAATTCCAGGATTTATTTGCACACTAAAGAAACAGTCAATAGTTGCTAATAACTATTGACTAAAAAAACTACACATCTTTTTCTAGATTTTCCAGATGATCTTGCATCCGCGAGACAATATTATAGTCATCTGCTCCTGCGGGAGTTCTAGATTCAATAATGCCTTCTGTTGGCCCGCCGATTTCCTTCCATGCAGCTAGACCACCCTTGAGTTCAGATACATGCTCAAATCCAGCCGAACGAAGTAGTTTCGCTGCTTGGGCAGTTTGTTGATCATTTGCACCATAAACATAAATATCACGACTTTTATCTAAAGATGATGCGGCTCTGTCTACCAAGTCATCCATGGGCATAGGCATCGCTCCCATGATATGACCCTCGTTGTAGGTCATGCGATCGCGCACATCTAGTATTGTAAAAGCTGGTTCACCCCATTCTAAACGAGACTTAACAGCATAAACGTCAGATTGTGGTTCTATTGGTGGCTGTGAGGGAACAATCCCACCTAGATGATTGCTATCCATAACTATTTTTGACTTATTTCACTAACAGTAATTTAACGAAATATACACATTATTTTTCTCTTTCGTAGGTATGAATATATTCAAAATCTTTCTTTAGAGAGATTAGCTTATTTTTTTATTATTTAATTAGTAATTTTATTTTAAATATAGTATTAAACAATATTTTTATTTTAGTTTTTACTAATTGCTAATAATATTTTTTCAATCTTATGTCTAACTATTGGGTTTATATTAGCAGCATTATTAATACCAAAAACATACCAAAGTTATATAAAATTTATATATTTGTTATGTATGATCGTAGCTGAACTTTTTATAAACTTAAGTGTAGCTAAGTACTACAGTGATCATGTCTGGCGACAAGCTGCTTTCACCTCCACATACTCAGTCGAGGTAAGCACATAACAAAACTCCTAAATAACGCGCGCAGCATCAGCTTTCAGACAGTTTCTCATATCCTCAAGGACATCCGTAGAGGCATAGCAGTGAGGCAGTGCCGTTTAGAAGTTTCCCGACTGGAGAAAAACTTCCCGTAGAATAAGCTAAAGTAGCTACCCTAATAGCGAATCGCCAACTGAAAAATAGGCTAAAACGTTATGGTGATGCTTCCCGCTACAAATCCCAAAATCCTAGTTGTAGATGACGACTTCGGCATCCGCAATCTCATACATCGTTTTTTAAGTCGAAAATATCAAATAGAGTCTGCGGCAGATGGTAAAACAGCTCTGTCGTTGTTTGATCAATTCAACCCAGCTTTAGTGATTCTAGATTGGAATTTGCCTGATACCAGTGGTTATCAACTGTGTCAGGAAATGCAGAGCCGCACTAATGTTTTAGTCATGATACTGACTGGGCGGACTGCTGAAGCTGATAAAATTAAGATTCTTTCAGCAGGTGCTGATGACTTTTTGACTAAGCCCTTTAGCCTTGCAGAAATTGAAGTTAGAGTACAAGCTCTTTTGCGACGCACACGCTCTATCGATCCTTCTCCTCCACAGCGTCTCGTCTTCCAGCAGCTAGCAATTAACCCAGATGGTCGAGAAGTCACACTTAACGATAAGCCTTTAACCTTAACAGCTCTGGAATTTAATATTTTACATTTTTTGGCAAGTCATCCTGGTCAAGCTTGGAGTCGTCCTCAGCTAATCCAAAAAATTTGGGGTTGCGAATATGTGGGAGATGGACGAGTAGTTGACGTGCATATAGGTCAGCTGCGCAAGAAATTGGAGGTTGATACTACTGTCCCTGAGTTTATTAAGACTGTGAGAGGCTACGGTTACAAGTTTGAACTGCCGGAGTCTACGGAAAAGGGCTAAGTGAGAATACTCAGATCAGTTTGAGACGTGCAATACAGCCTTACCGGGAAAGTTCCTGTTGAGTAGTTGTTGTGCTAGGTTAGCTATTTCTGTCCAAGAAGTTTCAATATCAATCACAGGACACAATTGACCTGCTTCTACTAAACTCAAAAGCCTTTGTAGTCCTACTGCTGCTGATTCTCGTTTTAATTCATGAAATAAAATTAGACCATACAAACTTGCACCACCTGTTGCAAAAAAACGTTGGGCATCAAATGTGACTTCTGCTCCCCCTGAAACACCAAACAGCACTGTAACGCCATCTTCTGCCAACAAACCGAGGGCTGTTCCTAAGGTATTTCCGCCCACTGACTCAACAATTAAATGATATGGGCCGTACTCATTGGCTGACGAAAGCTCCTCACCAATGACAATAAAATCCGCGCCAGCATCTTTGACAAAATTCTTGTATTCCGGACGGCGAATGTGCGCTACTACTTGTGCGCCACTGAGGTGTGCTAATTGAATGGCTAAGTGACCTACACCACCAGATGCACCTGTAATTAATACTGAGCGACCTAAAAGTAAACCACCTTTAAGCAGGGCATGATATGCAGTTAAACCAGCTACAGGTAATGTAGCCGCTAGAGCAAAAGAGACTGACGACGGTAACTTTGCTAGTGAGTGGGTTGGTACTGACACCAATTCCGCCCACGCACCAGAACGAAGTAAACCGACGACTCGTGTCCCTACGGTAGGCCCTGAACCATCAGCAGCCGAGGTTTCTACCACACCTGCTAAATCCCAACCTGGTCGCCAACCTGCTTCGGCGCTGCTAGAACGTTTAACTTCTCCTCGATTCAGGGAAATTGCTGCTACCCGAATCACAGCTTCATTAGCAGCAGGGGTCGGTGCATCTACATCACGTAGTGTTAAACGCCCTGATACATGAGGATCAACAACAACAGCACGTATCTTACTCATCTTAAACAACCTGAAGACTTTGGATAATGGCGGAATGAATGAAAATATCTGAAATACAGTTTTCAGTTCTTATTGCATTCTATCTATCGTGCGATATTGAATGGCCTCCGCCACATGATTGGCTTTTAGTTCATCCTCTCCTGCCAAATCTGCAACAGTCCGCGCTACTTTGAGAATGCGATCGCTTGCCCTCGCTGATAAACCTAATTTTCTAATTGCTGCTTCTAATAAATTGCGACTGGCATCATCTAGCTTGCACCATTTCTGGAGATGACGACTTTGTATTTGGGCATTGCAACGCAGATTTGGTTCCCCTTGGAAGCGGGTGGTAGCGCGATCGCGTGCTTTTTGAACTCGTTCTAAGACTGATGTAGATGCTTCTCCGGTGGGTTGTTGGGTAATTTCCTCTGGCTTTAACCGATTGACTGCAACTTGCAAATCAATTCGATCCATTAAAGGGCCAGACAGCTTGGCCCAATATTGCTCACGTTGTCTGGGTGAACAGGTGCATTGTTGAATAGTATCACCGTAATAGCCGCAAGGACAGGGATTGGTACTGGCTACCAAAGTAAACTGGGCGGGAAACGTCACAGATTGGCGAGTGCGGGAAATTGTTACATAGCCATCTTCCAAAGGTTGACGCAGAAATTCTAAAACATCCCGCTTAAATTCCGTAAGTTCATCCAGAAAAAGTATACCTCGGTGAGATAGTGATATTTCACCTGGACGGGGAAAGCTACCACCACCGACAAGCGAAGGGCCAGATGCTGAATGATGGGGACTGCGGAAAGGGCGATCGCGGACTAATGAACCCCGATTTTTTAATAACCCAGCTACCGAGTGAATGCGAGTTACTTCTAAAGATTCAGCAAACTCCAAAGGTGGCAAAATCCCCGGTAAGCGTCTCGCTAACATTGTTTTACCACTACCAGGCGGCCCCACAAAGATTAAATTATGTCCGCCAGCCGCCGCAATTTCTAAAGCACGGCGAGCATGAGCCTGTCCTTTCACATCTTTCAAATCAGCACCAGGATACGATGCTTTTGGCGAATCCTGTGGGTTATCCAGCTGCACAGCCTGGTAACTTCCTGGATTATTCAACAAATCCACTACCTCAGTTAGATGTTTGCAGCCGTAAACAGTTAATCCTTGTACTACAGCAGCTTCTTGAGCATTATCAGCAGGAACTACTAAACCTGTAATTCCCATTTTTTGGGCAGTAGCTGCAATGGGTAAAATCCCAGCCACAGGCCTCAAACTTCCGTCTAGCGAAACCTCACCTAAAAAAAGATAATCTCCCAACAAATCGGCGCTAACTTGCTCAGAAGCCGCCAAAATTCCCACACTAATCGGCAAATCGAAACATGGCCCTTCCTTACGTAAATCTGCCGGAGTTAGGTTAATCACAATTTTTCGCATTGGAAAAGCAAAACCCGCATTCTTGAGCGTTGCCTTGACTCTCTCTTTGGATTCTTGCACAGCGCTGTCTGGAAGACCCAACACCACAATTCCTGGTAATCCCCCTGAAACATCGACCTCTACGCCTACTTTGACGGCATCGATGCCCACAATTGATGCACTCCAGACTCTAGCAAGCATTGGCTAAATATTTCTTCTATAACGGTAAACCTTTAAAATCTCTAGCAGATGAGTCATGAAATTGGCATGGGTAGAACCACAGAGACGATTTTGCACAAGAATCAACCATGCTTAAAAAAGCAATTAATGAAAATCCAGTTTCAGTTATTGATGATATATATTGTGTTTAATGCGATCGCTAAAAGAATAGTTTCTAGAGATGCAGGTGAATTATGGTTCAAATTTCCACTAAACCCCTCACCCTGGAAGAATTTCTCCAACAGCCGGAAACCAAACCTGCCAGCGAATTTATCGACGGTCAGATTATGCAAAAACCTATGCCCCAAGGAAAACACAGCACGCTTCAGGTTGACCTTGGCACTGGCATTAACCTATCACTCAAACCCCAGCGTATCGCCCGTGCTTATTCGGAACTGCGCTGTACCTTTGGGGGTAGATCCATTGTTCCTGATATCGCAGTCTTCACATGGGAACGCATTCCCCGCGACGAGAACGGCAAAGTATCTAACACCTTTGTGATCGCCCCAGACTGGACAATTGAAATCCTTTCCCCTGACCAAAGCCAAACCAGAGTTGTCCGTAACATCCTCCACTGTCTCGCCCACGGCACTCAGATGGGCTGGTTGATTGACCCAGAAGAAGAAGTGGTATTTGCTTATTTTGCCGATCACACTCTTGCCGTTTTTGAAGTAGAAAGCGATCGTCTACCTGTCCCGCCCTTTGCTGAGTCCTTCAGCCTTACTGTTGGTCAACTTTTTAGTTGGTTATCCGAATAGCAGAGAAACCCCCATAATCCATTAGAAAAATCTCTTTTCCCCACTCCCCACTCCCTATTATCATGCGTTAGCTATGCCCAAGGGGCTTATCGCCTAAAATCTTTAACAGATATGTAGGTAAATCGGCATGAGTGAAACCACAGAGACTATTTTCAGCAAAATTATTCGCCGGGAAATTCCCGCGAATATAGTTTATGAGGATGATTTAGCTTTAGCATTCACAGACGTTAATCCCCAAGCACCAGTCCATATTTTAGTCATTCCTAAAAAACCCATTGTCAAATTAGCTGATGCTGAATTTCAAGATCAAGCTCTGTTAGGACATCTTCTGTTAACTGCCAAGCATGTTGCCGCAGCAGCTGGCTTAAAAAACGGTTATCGCGTTGTTATCAATACTGATGCTGATGGCGGTCAAAGTGTCTACCACTTACATCTGCATATCTTAGGGGGACGACCAATGGCATGGCCTCCTGGTTGATCAAAACTGGATGAATCGTGCCTATAAACGCGATTCATCAGCAAAACAAATCATTTTTATGATAAAATCCTAATTAAAATAGCTTTACAAATCTCAACTTCTCCTTTAAGGTGATATACAAGTAGGCAACTTTACCTACCCAATTCATAAAAACTCATTGCAATCATAGAAACTATGACAACCACCTTACAACAGCGCTCCAGCGCCAACGTATGGGATCGGTTTTGTGAGTGGATCACCAGCACCGACAACCGGATTTACATCGGTTGGTTCGGCGTAT
>JAESGC010000070.1_pt1 | contig 42450 bp, 39 predicted proteins | sample 9266221 | NCBI WGS metagenome assembly JAESGC01 (sample SAMN14515568, study PRJNA621660) | algae metagenome | isolation source: Trichormus sp. ATA11-4-KO1 and co-occurring heterotrophs from soil, at the... | place: Chile: Atacama Desert, Tarapaca Region | collected 2009-05-22 | reverse complement strand
GTAAATAATAATGAGTCTGTTTGCAATTAATGTGAGCCGAAGTCTTTTTCTGTTTGCAATTAATGTGAGCCAACAATTTTCTTGTTTGCAAGCCGGAGCGTTTATGTTTGCGAGCCGCAACATATATGTGTAGTTGATGAAACCGGAAAAAACGCAACATCTACACAGAAGGAAGCGGAAACATTAACCCAATTCAATAATGAGGAACCAGAAGAAACAGCCATTGCACTACAAGAGAAATCAGAATTAGTCGCCAGCACTGCAAATGATATGGGGATTACTTTATCAATTGAGGAAGTCACAGCGATTGCTGAAAACTTTGATTATGCAAGTGTTAATTCTGATTATGAGATAGCAGAAATCGAGTCAGCAATTACAGCATTTGTACAACATAAAGCGCAGGTTACTAAGCAAAAGATAACCAACATGGTGCAAGGTGTTAGGGAGACTGTAACGCGATTGGATAATGAAAACTCCCAGCTATTGAATGATGGATTACGGGAGATAAACAACGACATCAAAAGAGGTTCCCAGAAGTTTAAAAGTAGCGTCAGAACAGCACTCAAAGCCTTTGCACTCCCACCTAGTAAAACAGGCTGATAAAGACTTTGTAATTGCCGTTAATCCTCAGAAATTAGGTTACACCATTTTGTTGATTTCATCTTTAGTACTGGCTCTTGTAGCCTTTGATAATTACCGACTAAACAGGCATCGAGTCCACCAGCTAGAGTATCGAGAATTTCACGACTCTAATATTTATCTAGAGATTCCCGCATGGATGAAGAAACCTTAAAGCTTCGACTTCGCTCAGCTTTAACACCGAGCGAAGCCGAGGTGTTAAAAGCTGCAAGGGAATGGCTCATAGAGTGTATCGGGCATTTTGAAGATATCCAGTGTTTGGATGATATCGAAACCCTATCCAACGACGAAATAGAGCGAGGAATTATCAAAAACTTTGGCAGCTTAAATCATTTCAAAAATGAGGTGCAATCATGGCAACAAGAACAATACAAGAATTAGTCAATCAGTCTCTTGAAACAATTCAAGAAATCAGGAATCATCCCCAGTTTAAAACCTTGAATTATCAACCAGACGTAACTTTGGGGGATGCACAGCAAGCATTAATCGAATTGCGGTCAGAGTTGTTAAATCAACATGGTGAACCTCTGAATATTTTTGCCCTAGAAGGATTCACCAGTTAAGCACATATCCACAACTACCTAACAAACCTATGACTAAGAAAATAACTGACACAACCACTGCCACCACCAGAGCGACATTAAAAAACCATGTTGCACCCAAAGCCAGAAGAATTAGCAATGTTTTAAAGCCTAAATTTGGTGTAAATTTGGCTGATTTTGATGCAGCATTGAATGGAGATGTAGCAGCTGCTCAAAAAATTGGAGAACTAGCAAGACAAGGACGATTATCAGCCGAATTAGCTCCCAAACTTGCACAAGCTTACATCGAGATTATCAACGGTTCAGAAGCATACAACAAAGCCACTGCGGATATTTTAGTTCAAGCTGGCAAGTCAGCGATCGCCATCGATAAATCCGTTATGCAAGCCACTTTAGCCAACTCCAAATATGGACACCAACGAAGTGAACTAGCGGCTGAATTTATCGCATCTAAAACGGGTGAAAACCAACGTCATCAATACCAGATGAACTACACCCAAATCAAAGGTTATCTTGATGCTCACTTAGCAGGTATAGACCAACAAACCTCATTACTTGAACAATCCCATAGACCAGAAATAAAACAGATTGCAGCCGATGAAGCGCATGAAATGAGGGAATTAAACGAGGGATTAAATAAAGGCGATCGCGCTCGTTATGACCTCATCCCTGAGAAAAATTACCAGACACCAGGATTAAAAGCCAGAATACTACAATTGCGTACAGCTTTAGGCTTCTAAAAACACTCCCCCCAAAACGATTGCAGATTGCAGAAAGAAGATTGTAGATTGAATGCTTTTAATCCCAATCTCCAATCTGCAATCTACATTCTCCATTCCCCAAATTTAACCCATGTACCCTAATGACCAGTTAGAAGAATTACTAGACAATCAAGAATCTTCCGCCAACGAAGATACTTTGAGGTACTTACAACACATCGAAAATCGATTGTATGAAGATATTACAGCGAGAAAAAGAATTGATAGTAGTATACTCTTTCTAACTTGTCAGGTAGGGTCGTGTAGCCTGTCATGGCTACTATTTGAATTGAGAGTAACATTAGTGATTATTCAGGTATTTAGTTCTTGCATAGCCTTAATACCTGGACTAATCCATATAGGAGATGGTTTCAATTTTGAAGCATCTAGTGAAAACTGGCGAATACGCTTTGGAGATAAGCCATTAATAGGAATTGCCAAATTATTAATTGGTGGTGCAGTGTCATTTTCAGGGACTAGCAGAATTACTAAAGAAGTAATACTTACCCATGACGCAATTGCTGAAACTTACAAAGAAATTAGAGCTAACAATGGATTAACTTGGCAGTTACCCAGCATGAACATCTCACTATTGATTGCTCTAATTTTCATGGCAGTAGTTATTTATTTAAAATCTCTGGGTAATCCAAATGTACAGGATAAATAGTATTTGGAGAATCTTAATTAGCTCCTTAGCTACGATTGTCACGCTCAACTATTTAGCCACTGGGTTTATAGATTTTGTTTTTAACATTGATGCACTGGTGAATTGGTTAATTACTCCTGATACTCTCGGCACAGTAGACAGTTTAATTACAAAAATCAGATTATTCATCCAAGGATATTGGTTGTACTTAATTGCTGGCATTTATCTATTGTTTTGGGTAAAAGCACAATGCAAGAGATAGAAGAATTTAACGAAAATCTCAGGCGTGAGCGTAAAGCATCTACTTTGTTAGTAGGTGCATTGTTAATTGGTGGACTAGCTGCAACTGTGCCATTATTTACCGATTCAATTAAGCATAGTGAGGTCTTATTCTGTAGGGTCAATTCTGACTGTAGAGGGTCAAGTGTGCGGCGGGGAATTGCTCACATTATTGATAATGAGCGCCGTAATCAATTATTTGATAACAGCATTAAAATCTTACGAGTTTTACCACCAGAAGATAGCACCGCTTACTTATTTGGGATTGGTGGAAGTGTGGCGTTGCTCGTTGCTTATGCTACCAGTAAATCACTCACTGATAAACAAGAGAAAGCAATTCATAGTCAGTTCGCATTGCTCAAAATCAAAGCATTGGAGAACGACATTATTGTTAGCAATCACATTGACCTAACCCAGTTTAGTAAACAACAGCAATCTGAGATCACCAAGCAAGCGATCGCCCGTCAAACTGCTGAAACAATCGAGGCTATGAAATCCCCAGGTGAGATGCAATTAGACCACATCAATGGTCAACTACAGGGTAAATTATCACTCAAAAATCATGAGTTGCAGTTGTCGGAGATGGACAAGGTTATTGCTGACAATAAGCTACAAGTTGCTGAAACTAACAAGAAGTTGAGCAAATTGTCTAGCACTCCCCAGGATGACCACAAGGCCAGTACCCAATCCCCCAGCGAACAGCTGAAAGATGCCCTCATAGATGCCCTGAAAAATCATGAGGATGGTTATCTGTGGAAAATTATCAATTCACTCAAACCATTGTGGTTGATTGGTAATCAAGGGTCAGGTAAGACTTATACAGCCACAGCGATCGCCCTCATTAGAAAATACTGCCTTGATGCCCCAATTCATCAATTAATCGACCGTCACGCCACAGGTGACAACGCCGATGTATGGCAATTACTAGAAGCCACCAGCAAAGCAGAATCAGAGGATGAAATCAGCACAGCTTTTGAAGATTGTTGTGAACGGTGGTTAACTCGGATTAAGGAAAAACCCACCAAAAAGCAGCAGGTAATTGTGGATGAATTTACCAATTTAAAATCATTGTGCGGGGAGAGTGCGATCGCTTTCTTCAAAATGTCCCTCACTGACACCCGCAAAGCCAAGGAGTATTTGCTAGGAATCACCCACAATGCCACAAATGAAAGCTTCCCAGACGGTACAGCCGCCTCACGGAAGGCAGGGACAATTTTACTGGAGAAGTTTAGCGCCAATGGGGAAACGCCATTATCTAGGGTCGTTGTCCGTTATGGGCTAGTTGATGAGAACGGGAATAACTTAGAAGACGAGGAAAGGACACTACCAAACTGGATGCACCCTGAACGCATTTACCAGCACTTCAACGGTAAACCAATTAATTTTGAAGAATAAAAAGAGGGGTATCAATTGAAAATTAGTTTATACCAAGAATTGTATAAATTTAAAACTCTAACCTTAGTCATCCAGGGTACTCTAGAAAATTCTTTTTTATGTTTAATTTTTTTAAAAGCGGTTTTTGTTCTATATCTTTGAGTATAATTATAGCCATTGGGTTTCCTTTGTTTGCAGCTTTTTTAATGTCTTCTATTCCTTCTGTCTTATTTCCTAAATTTAGATGAGCATTACCTCTTAGAAGGTATGCTTCATCATTGTAAATATCAATCTTAACTGCTTTATTACACTTTTCAAGTGCCTCTTCATATTCTTCCAATTGAAGATGGGCAAAACAAAGTTTTAAATATTCTTTAGAAAGATTGGGGTTTTGCATCCTCTTTCTTAATAATGTTAGATTGAATTTATTGCGCTCTGAACGAAAAATTTGCAAATTAATTGGATTACCTGATTTGCCTTCAAACAAAATAGAAACTTCAAAAGCATTCATTTTTAATGTAGATTTGCCATCAATAGATAATATTTTATCGCCAGTTTTTATTCCGTTTAAAAATGCTGATGACTTGTCAACAACGCTAGTAACTATAGGTGTTTGACTTTTTTCATCAATTTTATATAAAATACCAACACCTATTATCAGTATTGATGAGACGGGCGATCGCCAAGTTCAGGGATGGCATGGATTCACTAAACTAAAGGGTCATAATAATTAATTTTCAATAATAATTTGCCTCTAGTAAAAGGTCTGTCGTGTGAATGTTTCATCTGGTTATTACTGTACCTGTATTATTTCAGGTTTTTATTAATTTCCGCAAGCAGGCTGCCGCCAATGGGGTGCAGGGGGCAGAGAGAGGTGTAGAAGATAAATACAATCTCTGGCGATGTTGCACTCACAAAAGCACTACTGAAGATCACATGGACTGGTATCGCTGGCTTGTAGAACCTTCACTTGATTTTGCAGTTGGGAGAGTTGAATCCATGCTGCTTTTTGGGAAAGGTTGAGTGTTGGGTTGGGCGGATTTTGATTGGGACACAGGCGCAGATGCACTAATAAATCCCCAGTGGCAGGTTGGGGATCGGGTTTTGTCTCAATCACTTGCCAAAAACTGCCTGGGGGGAAGGTGTCTTGATTGTTCAAGGTAATTTCTTGGTTGGTTTGAATCACCCATCCAGAATCGAGGTTAGCAAGCGATCGCTCTTGACCTATTATATAGTTTTTGACATCACTATTTGCTATTTTCCATAATTCTAATTCTGTTAATTCCTTTGTCTCATATCTAGTAGTATTAATATTATCTAATTCAGAAGTTGATTCATTTATAATGTGAGCAATAAATGCAAATAATACTGTTATTACTACAATACCAAGGATAATAAGTTGTTCGTGGTTTTGAATTAGCTTTGTAATAATCCATTGTTTTAATGTAGTGTTTTTAGTTGTATTAATTATTGAATTATTCGGATAAACAGAAGTGATAACTGAAGAAATACTGTGGAGAACAGTGCTTGGTTGACTATGCTGAGTAAATGATGCTGGTGCTGATAAAACTTGACTAGGTAAATTTGCCGTTTGTTTAAGTTGAGGAACTTGAGATTGAATTGGTTTGACTGGTAATGAAGCAGCTTTAGTAGTCGATGACGTAAGTTGCCAAATTTTGATAGTATGGTCACTACTTCCACTAGCAATAGTTTTACCATCTGGGTTGTAAATTAAGTCATTAAACGAACTAGAATGTCCGTGAAGCGAGTAGATTTGCGTTCCAGTGACTACATCCCACAGTTTGATAGTATTGTCATCACTTCCACTAGCAAGGGTTTTACCATCTGGGCTGTAGACTACAGAAATAACATTGCTAGAATGCCCTTTGAGAGTATGGATTTCTCTTCTATTAGCCACATCCCACAGTTTGATGGTCTTGTCCTGTGTCCCACTCCCACTGGCGAGTGTTTTGCCATCTGGACTATAAGCTAAAGAAAAAATTTTGGCAGAATGTCCTTGGAGGGTGCAGATTTGCGCTTTGGTGATTACATCCCACAGTTTGATGGTGTTGTCATCACCTCCACTGGCAAGAACTTTACCATTTGGGCTGTAAGCTAAAGTATTAACCCTGGTGGCATGTCCCTGTAAAATGTGGATTTTTCTTCCAGTAGCTACATCCCACAGTTTAATAGTGCTATCTTTACTCCCACTAGCGAGAGTTTTGCCATCTGGACTGTAAGCTACGCAAAGAACCCTGGCGGAATGCCCCTTAAGAGAGTGGATTTCCCTGCCAGTAACTACATCCCACATTTTGATAGTACTGTCATTACACCCACTAGCAATGGTTTTACCATCTGGGCTGTAGGTTAGGTCATTAATTCTGGCAGAAATACTTTGGAGGGTGCAGATTTGCATTCCAGTAGCTACATCCCACAGTTTAATAGTATTGTCATAACTGCCACTGGCGAGGGTTTTACCATCTGGACTGTAGGTTAAGCAAGTAATCTTGGCGGAATGTGCTAAAAGCGTATTGACTAAGGTAATGTGTTGTATTTTGGGAGTTTTTGTTGGTGCTACAGTTTGTTGCTGTGTAGTAGTTGATTTTCCAGGAAAGATATCCGCACCAAGATTATTAGCGCGATCGCACCAATAGCATTTACCAAAGTTTCGGCTGTAATAATGACTATCTACCTTGCCACAGATAGTTAAATCATTAACAGCAAGTTTCAACGCCTTAACCCAATCCCTAGCACTTGGTCGGAAGTTAACATTTTTATGCCCATCATTAAAACATTGTAAAAAACAACGTTGAACCTCTGGATGAACAATCTCAAAAGGAATAGTCCTGCTGATTGGTTGAATTAAACTGTTTGGTGCATAAAGCCAGACCCCACGACGGATTAATTCGTTGATTTCTGGAGAATCCCCCGCACCTATCCACTGACCCTGGAAAGGACTTTCACCACCAAACAATAGGTGATAAATAATGACTGCTAACCGGAAATGATCGTGTACTTCTGTTTGATCTATAGTTGACAAATCTTTGTTAATCAGTTCCGATGGCGTAAAGCCCGGTGAACCTACCAGACAACGATATACCTTACCATTTTGCAGATGACGCACTTGAAAAGAATCTGTATCAATGATTGAAGGTAAAGCGCGATTATTGACTAAAATATTCTGTGGTTTGATATCACCTAACACATAACCAGAAGCGTGAATTGCTTCAATAATTGAGGCAATATTTAACGCCGTTGTATGTAGAAAACGCCAATCAATCTCAAGTTTGAGCTTTTTACGACGCTGCGGGTTATACACATCAAGAAGTTCTTTTGCACCCTTAATCTCTGGCATTAAAAACCCCACACAATCACCTTGAGCATTTCTCAGCGACGACTGAGGCCATGCAAAAGAAATATGATTAAGGTGAGAATTTGGCTCTGTGGGTCGGTGGGATATCATCACTGCTAACTTCTGTACACGCTCAGGAGTTGGGGAGTGATAAATTTTTGCTAAATATCCATTGTGATTAGTTCGCCAAACTTTCGCTTCACCGCTTTCTATTGGTTCACCCAAAAGAGTAATCGATTCACTCGTGCTACCACAAATGAGAATTGTCATTGGATTTTAGTCTTTATTAAAAAGGCATAAAAGTAAAGTTTTATCATCATCCGTACGAGCATTTAGTCGTTCAGAGTTAAGAAAACTCATTAGATACTCATTTTCTTGCTCTGGATGAGCTGTTTCCTGTAAGTATTCTTCAAACGGTTGAAAGAATGGCGGAAACGGTTGCCAATCACTCATGCGAATTGCTACTTTTTCCAATCCATCAGTTGAAGCAGAAATAAATTCTTGCGCTCCTGAAATAATGTCTACTTTCATTTCCTCTAGTGCATTGTTTGAAGTAATAAAAGTTGTTTCATTAGCAAACTCACCTTTATCTGGTTGAAACAACAGTTGATAATCTAAGTCTTGAAGACGCACCACAATAAATCCATCCCCAATTTGCATAGCTGCAAGCCAGTCAGGTGTCGCTACAAAAACTAAGAGTGTACAAGCTAATTCATCAACTGAATAACCTTGGCTGTTTGCTTGATCATGCAAATTTGTAATAACTATTTTTACAATCTTCTCAAACAGTTTCTTAATTTCTTCTTGAGAAAGTGGTTGCGAAATGCGTTGCTCTAGAGATTCGTTAATGTCAGCAAAGCACTTGAGTATGGTGTCTACCGCTAATTTCGCACCAACATCAGAATATTTAGCACTGCCAGCACCATCAGCAACAGCACCCACAATCACATCATTAAAGATGCGATAATCTCCCCTATCTTGGCAAGGTATTTCCTGCTTTTGATGACTCGTTCCTATAGCAGAATGCACAACTGCTTTCCAACCCACAACAAATCCTTAAAATTTAGCTAGTAATTTGACCCCATCCCACAGGAGGTAGTGCTACAGCTTCCCCAACTTTGCCACTAGAAACTCGTTTCATTGAAGTAGAAAGCCAAATAAATAATGAGCGAAAATCTAAACCATTTAGTGATACTGGCGGACGTTCAGGGGGAGCAATTTGCTTGAGTTTGTTCATATCAGCACCCTGCACACCGACACTAAAAAAACACAATCTACGGCTTTCTTCTGCCTCTCTAACTCTTTGTGCTGCACTTTGCCAATAATCAGTGGGCGCTCCATCGGTAATAAAAAATACCCAAGGACGATAATATAAAATACCATTACTTTTATAAGTAGCTTTACGGTTTTCCAACAAATCCAAAGCGTACTCAATCGCTTCACCTATGGGAGTAACACCGTCTGCCTCCAGTTTTGGTGGTGTGAATTGGTCAATCGTCACAAAGTCTTGAATTAGCCGTACAGGTCCAAATGTGACAATAGCCACTTCTACACTCAAGGATGCCTGAGTATCTTTAAGTACATCTTCTTTGAAAGTTGCCAGTCCTCGATTCAAATCCTGGATAGGCTGACCTGACATAGAGCCAGAGGTATCGAGTAAGAGAATCACTGGGCAACGATTTTCTGGGTTTTCCACGAACTCAGGCAGTCCTACAGGCATTCCCTGCTCCTAGTTGAATAATCTATCTTGTATGGAATTTTACTTAAATTATAGAATATAAAAATATTACTTAAGTAATTTATTGGTCAATTATAACTATAATTTGCATATACACTGTGAACATACGTAAACTTTGTTAACAAAACTCAAATAAATAAAAAACCCAACTTGCGTATCAATGGAAAAACTCAATGAGTAAGTTTGCTCAAGAGGGGGTATGGAAGCCAGTACAGAGGATAATTAATTATTCACCATGACAGAGATCGGTAAATGCAGGGGACTCAACGGACACAAAACTTGTCTTTAGACCTTGACTATGTGTTTAAAACCCACAAAATTGTTAAAATTTGGAAAAATACAGTACGTCAAGGGCTAAGAAAACAATCATTAGAGTACCTGCATAATTTTTTGGATATTCACAAAAATATTCAATCTCTCATCTGAAATGGATGTTTGAGTGGTTTATTCGACAGAAGAAAAATACTTAATAAACAGAAAAACTATCTTTAAAATAAATAATTATCAATGGATATTATACAATGATTATTAATTCACCAATATGTCAATCATTTCAACCTTATTTTTATTATCAAGGTAATGGTAAAGTTAATTTCAGTGATTCTTCAGAGGGTGATACTTGTTGCCAGATAAATTTTGAACAATCTGGCAAATTTAATATTGAAATAAATTTACACAATTATGATACTAATCAAAAAATTCAGAATATTAACTTTAAAACTCTCTCAGAAGATATATGTATTAATTCAAATATTCGATTATTACCCCGTGATATAATATTCAATCAAGGAATTAATCTCACTATATCAACTGATAAATTTGAGGTAGAAACACATGAACAACTAACGCCTAAATATTGGATAATACCTTTGACTAACTTGGTAACAGAGTTTATTCAAGAAGAAATTTTAGAAATAGAAGTAAATAAATTTTATCCTCATCGTTTAATCAACTTCAAATATAAAAACAAAGAAAGCTGGATAGAACCTTTACCTAATTATGAAGACATAAGAAGAAAATTAGACTCAGAACAAGAGCATTGTACTATTACATCAATTATGGTTGGTGAAGTAGGCTCTATGTCTATTGCTACTGATGATATAGAAGAAAATTTTCCCTTTGATTTATTATATGTTTTAGGATTAGCTACGGGAACAGAAGTACAAGCACCTTGGATTGAATTTAGAGATGAAAATTGTAAACTTGTGAAACGAATTCACTATAATATACATCCTTGTCCTTATATTAAAGGTCATGTTGCTATCAAAGGTCATGACTCGGATCTGAATAGTGGAATTGGAAAATTACTTGAAAAATCTCTATCTTCGTCTCATTTTGGACAATCATATTTACGTGTTAGTTTAGAGTTGACTATTCAGGCAGGAAATCCAAAACAGTTTTTATCAAATAGAAAAGATTTATTAATTCGAGAATTAGAAAGCTTATGTACAAAATATCAGGTTAATACTCAAATTTTAGACAGTGGTTTAAATAATTCTCAAAAGACTCAATTGAACAGAATTATTAATCATGCTGTTACACAAATACAAAGTATTACCAGTACTGCATTAGCAAACGAAAGCGATATACTTAATCGAATTAAAGATAGAATACAAAACGCCACAAACAAAGAAAAGCATTTTGGATTAGCAGTTGTTGACCTACTCAATCATCTTGAGTTTCAATTACAAGATGCTACTATCATCAACGACTATTATCAGAGAAATCCGCGCCCAGATAGTCAAAAATTTGCTGGAGTTTTATCTTATTACAGAGGGGCTATAATTCACGAAGGTTACTTTAACTTTGATAGCCAATATGACTTTGAAGATGTAGTTAGATTTTTTAAGCATCTTCACGATATTTTAATTCGTATTAATTTAAAAATGCTTAACTATGATGGGAATTATCAAACAGTAGTTTTAAATAAATTATCTAAGCGTGTAGATTGGGTAACTAATACGACGCAAGCTGAAGAATTAGGGTATAAATGAATGGAACTGCTGTCATGAGCCTGTTGAGTTATTAAGGGGGCAGTCTCGTTTTAGCTTAGAACCCAAAATCCGCCGAGATAACGATACCGTTGGCGAAATGTTTCTTAACGATGGAAATCCTTATCAGCCAGCAATTTTTCCTGCAATGGCGAAAGGTACGGCTTGAGAGTAAAGCCAAAACGGGTACGTCCGGTTCTAATTGGGAGGGGCGGGAGATCATACTCCCCCTCGACCTAACTTTACCCCCTATAGCGATATCACAGTTTCAGCAGATTCACCCTGCGCGTGACGAGAGCGAAGATGCAAGGTAATTTCCGTATCGAGTCGCTTGAGGAAAATGAGGAGTTTGCCCTCGCTGAACCGTTGAAACTCTCCTTTCATCAAATGAGATACTTCTGGCTGCGGAATGCCTAGAAGTTCACTGATTTCACGCTGTTTCAGGTTGCGTTGTTTCAAAAGGCGCAATACCTGAATCCCTATTTTGCCCCGCGTAAAAAGTTCCGAAGCATCCGACAAACCGAGGTCAGCGAATACATTGCCACTGCTTTCTTCAAAAACCGATTCTTGTGTCATTGTTGTTTCTCCCTTGCTACCGCATCCTTATAGCGTTGTTTAATCAGGTCAACATCAGCCTGTGGAGTTTTAATTCCCTGCTTTGATTTCTTTTGAAAAGCGTGCAGGACATAGATTTTTTCTCCAATCTTTACTGCATAAACAGCCCTGTAAGTATCGGTATCGTAGCGTTTGACGATTTCATACACGCCGCTTCCAACCCCTTTAAAAGGTTTGGCATCCATTGGTGTTTCCCCTGCTTGCACCAATTGGAGAGCATAGCCTACTGATGCACGCACCTCTTCAGGAAATGAGCGGATATTTTTGAGAGAGTCTCCCATCCAAACCAGAGGTCGTAAAGGAATTTCTACAATATCCTCGTCATCATCCATTTTATATGAAATTTCCTATAAAACCAGTCAGACAATAGCATGAAATGTTCCCGCGCCACTAGGAAGGTAAGTTTTATTTACAATTGATTTCCGTCTACACCATGTCTAGACGCTGAGACAGAGAAAAAAGATATCGGTTTTGATAGCAACGATGGATCAACCAGGGGTATAGAACCCAGTATAGACAGTTGGGCAAGCCGCAACATGAGCGAATTCTATTAATGCGGATTATACCTGCAAGTGGTCATCGTGCAGCCTAGATAAGCAAGTTTAATCATCCAACGGAATCATACGGGTTGTAGCCGTTGGGAATGATAAGTAGAAATTGATCGCTCGTTGTCGCGGTGGTGACCCCAACGAAGATACAATACTTTTGGGGTGTGATTACACGTTTTCAAGGTTAGGTGTAATGCCCTAGAAGGTACAAAGGATGAAGGTTAGCGGCAACGGACAAGGCAAAATACTCAGCCAAGACGAATTAAGGCGATTGTTCACTGAGGGTTTACTTACCCCACGCGATCGCGCTCTGTTTGGCATCTGCCTGTTTACTGGTTGTCGCGTATCAGAAGCGTTGGCTCTCAACTTGACTGATATCAAGTCTGGAACTATCACTTTCCGCAAGTCTACCACCAAAGGCAAGTACAAAACACGGATTGTAGATATTCCACCAGCACTAGCAGCAATATTGGCGGAGTATCAGCCCAAGAGGGAGGTGATGTTTCCTGGTAAGCGTGGTGTAACTGAACGGCTGACCCGATTCATGGCAGACAAGATTTTACGAGATGCTTGCAAGCGGATTGGGGTGGAGGGAGTCAGCACCCATTCGTTTAGGCGAACGGCTCTCACCCAGATGTCGAGCGCTGGGATACCTTTGAGAACTATTCAGGAAATATCTGGACATAGTGACTTGGGGACTTTGCAGCGTTATCTGGAGGTTACGCCAGAGCAGAAGCGTAAAGCTGTTTCGGTGATTGGGTTTTAGTATCGGTTCGCTCAAGAGTCATTTAGAATTTGTCTTTAAATTCTTGAGTCACATTTTAATTGCAGCAACTGCTACTGCTGCAATCATATTATTCAAGGCTGATCTTCTAATTCTGCGGCAATTTCTTCTAGATTAGCTTGAATTTCTTCAGCAATATATAAAGTTATTGGATTATCATAAAAAGCTAATGTTGTTTTATCTATATCTTCTAAATTTTTACCTATTTGTAATAAGATTTTATCTCTTGTTCTGATCGCTCTGTTTTTAAACTTAGCTTTATACTCAATCATCTTTTCATTGCCAAATCTTGTTGAAATGTTAATAAATTCATTCCATATTTGGGATCTGTATTCTGAATTTGCTACTAGCTCTTTACCCATATATTCGCTTCTAATTATTTCTTGTTGTTTATAAGTAGCTACTAAAAATTCTTTAATTTCTTTGATTAACAACATTGCTTCGTCTTTTAAATTACTTTTGCTGTTAATGCTTGTAGTAATAGTTGTAGCTTGATTTTCTAGAGGTTTTTTGAGTTTTTGCTTATCAAATAACTGATATCGTCTTTCTAATGCTGTTTGGAAATTTGTTTTACTAACTCTTTCTGCTAATGCCTCTGAAAGAGTTTTCCATAATTTAGCTCCCTCATTTTTAATGTGTTGTGTTTCATAGCCTTGCATTTCCTCATATTTCTTTCCTAATAGAGATTCAAGCAAGATGAATTTTTGTATATCTGTCAAATGCTTGCCATTCTTCGTATATAGAGCATCATCAGCAACTTTAATAGCCTCTTCAGGAGTCATTTTTCAACAAAATTAGAACTGCTTAATTTTTACCTTACTTTTTATCTTACTTTTTCGGAACTTATCGTAATGACTAGCTTTTGAGCGTTAAGCACAATGGAGACATGAATTTAAAAGGCAACTTACTATTTGTAAATTGTCTTTAGGGATAGCACATCCCAAAATCATCAAATTCGTTCATAAGGAAGACAGATTATGAAAATTAATGTGGACACTGCTCCAGCACCCCAAAGTGTAACCTTTTCTTCTTCTATTGTAAAAACTGTGGAAGCAACTAAGTTTAGGAAACCCAATACGAATGCAGAGGAAAGACCTCCATCAAAAGATGGGTGGAAGTTGTTTAGAACTATGAGGGATGCTGCTTCTGTCATCTCATTTATAATATCTTTACTTAAAATTTTACAGGAGCTAGGTCTACTCTAGTGGCAAAGTTTGCCACTAGAGTTTGGGGATCTGCCAAGATAATCATACCCTTGGTGAAATATTTCTAAACGCTGTAAAACCTTGTGATGTTATGAGAAACTTTCGTTGGCAGTTTCTCATAACATCACCTCCAATGAATTCTCCAACGGTATCTTGAAACCTGTATCGCTCGCACTAAACCAAATCCTTTTATGTCTTGATTGAGACTGCAAATTCAGTAAAAACTTTTGCTTGTTCTAAGACCAGTTCCGTAGCTAGTGCCTCCATATCGGGGGGATAACCATATTGACGCAGTAGCCTTTTAACTGCCACTTTCATTCGGGAACGGACACTTTCTTTAAGATTCCAGTCAATAGAAGCATTTTTGCGAATGCGGTCTACTAGTACGATCGCTAATTCTCGCAGTTTATCAACACCCATTACATCCTGTGCGCTTTGGTTTTGTGACAGTGCATCATAAAAGGCCAGTTCATAGGGTTCTAGTCCCAGTTCTTCACCCCTGGCGTTGGCAGCTTTGGTGTCTTTTGCTAGTTCCAGCAGTTCTTCTAAAATATCCGTAACGCTGATGACTTGGTTGCGATAGCGGCGTAGGGCATCTTCTAACATTTCTGAGAGTTTACGACTTTGGACAATATTTGTCCGACTGCGAGTTTTCACTTCATCCTTAAGTAGTTTTTGCAGCAGTTCCACCGCGAGGTTTTGGTGTTCCATGCCCCGCACTTCTGCCATAAATTCATCGGAGATGATAGAGATGTCAGGGTTTTTAATGCCAGCTTCATCAAAGATGTTAATCACTGCATCGGATACCAAAGCTTGATCTACAACTTGACGGATGGCGGTTTCGATGTCTTGGTTGCTGAGTCCACCACCATCACCACTTCCTTCTAGTTTTCTGAGGCTGGCTTGGATGGCTTGGAAAAATGAGATGGTTTCTGATGCGGCGATCGCGTCGGGGTGGGGTACGGCGAGGGAATGGGCTTTGGATAGAGCGATAACTTCACTGAGAAATCTATCTTTGATGTTTGGTGCAGCTACGTAGTTAGTGGCATTTTTGAGGATATTCAATTTTTCGCCAGTGTCAGCCTCAAAATAATGCTGATAGGTAAAGCCTGACATGATTTGCTCGACGATTTCCAATTTGGCTAGGAGTATTCCCACAGCCACATCTTGATTGAGGGTGAGGTCGCCTTTACCGCCACTTTGAGAATAGAAGGATAGGGCTTTTTTGAGTTCGGTGGCTAGTCCCAGATAGTCCACAATCAAACCGCCTGTTTTTTCAAAATAGACGCGGTTAATTCTGGCGATCGCTTGCATCAAATTATGACTTTTAAGCGGTTTATCAATATACATGGTGTGCAAACAAGGGGCATCAAAGCCTGTGAGCCACATATCGCAGACTATGGCTAACTCTAGGGAGTTTTCGGGGTCTTTGAGGCGTTGGGCGAGGTTTTGACGTTGGGCTTTACTGGTGTGATGTTTAACTAAATTACCTTCATCGGCGGCAGAGGTAGTAATTACGACTTTGATTTTCCCTAAGTTAAGATCCTCACTGTGCCAATCGGGGCGGAGTTGAATTATAGCATCGTAGAGATTAACGGCGATTTGGCGGCTCATGGTGACAATCATGGCTTTGCCTTTGTTTACCTGTTGCCGTGCCTCGAAGTGGGTGACAATATCTTGGGCAATCTGTTTTATTCTTTTAGTAGAACCGACAATCGCCTCAAGTTTGGTTTGTTTAGCTTTGGCTTTTTGGGTGGTGCTGAGGTCTTCAAAGCTCAGGTCTTCGTCTAGTTCATCTAGGAGTTGTCTACCTGCTGCGTCTAAATCAACTTGTACTAAGCGGCTTTCGTAATAAATCGGCACGGTTGCCCCATCTTTGACGGCTTGGGAGATGTCGTAGATGTCGATATATTCACCAAAAATGGCGGGGGTGTTTTTGTCCGTTTGTTCTACGGGTGTACCTGTGAAGCCCACAAAGGTAGCATTGGGTAAGGCTTGTCTAATATATTTTGCAAAGCCGTATTTGGTGCGTTTACCAATCACGTTGCCTTCGGCATCAAGGACGTTAACTTGTTTAGCTGTGAAACCGTATTGGCTGCGGTGGGCTTCATCAGCCAGGACAATGATATTAGGGCGAGGGCTGATTTGGGGATAGAGGGTTTCGCCATCAGCCGGGGAAAATTTCTGGACGGTGGTAAAAATGATGCCGCCTGAGTTGGTGTTGAGTAGTTGGCGGACTTGTTCTCTATCTCCTGCTTGTTGGGGGTCTTGTCTGAGGAGTTGCTGACAACCTGCGAAAGTATCAAATAGTTGATCGTCTAAGTCATTGCGATCTGTCAACATGACGATGGTGGGGTTCTGGAGGTTTTCGTTTAAAACCAGTTTCCCTGCCAGAAATACCATTGAAAGGGATTTACCGCTTCCTTGGGTATGCCAAAGTACACCGCCTTTGCGTGCGCCTTCTTGGGATGAGGCATTAATGATAGATTCAACGGCTTTATTAACGGCGTAATATTGATGATAGGCAGCGATTTTTTTAATGGTGGTAATGCTAACTATACCTGTTTTCAGGTCTTCGGTTTTGGACTTTTCAAATACGGTAAAGTGACGAATTAAATCTAGTAAAGTTTGCTTGTTGAGTAGCCCGTTAGTTAAAATGTCTAGTTCGTTGATTTGGTTTTCGCCTGTGGGCTTTTTCCATGTGGAGAAGCGGTTAAACCCAGCCGTTAGTGAACCAGCACGGGCGGATAGTCCATCTGAAATTACTAATAGGGCATTGTAGGTAAATAGGCTAGGGATTCTGCGTTTATAGGTTTGGAGTTGGTTATAGGCGGCGTTAAGATTGGCTTTTTCATGGGCGGCGTTTTTTAGTTCGATGACGACGAGGGGTAAGCCGTTAATGAACAGGACAATATCGGGGCGGTGGTTATGGTTGTCTTCAATGACTGTAAATTGGTTGACGGCGAGAAATTCGTTATTTTCGGGGTGTTCCCAGTCAATTAATTTAACAGGTTCGCCTCTGGTTTCGCCGTTTTTTTGATATTCAACGGTGATACCTTCTGTGAGGTATTTATGAAATATTTCGTTGTTGTTGAGTAGGTCGGAACTAGCAATATTAAATATTTCCCGTTGTGCCTGATATTGGGCATCATGGGGAATGGTGGGATTAATTCTTGATATTGCCTGTGGGAGTCTATCTTTTAAAATTACTTCACCGAAAGTTTCTCGCTCTTGATTTCTGCCTTCTGGTTGGATGTCGTAGCCGTTGCTGTAGCTATAACCAAGGTTTTGCAAGAGTTGGAGTTGGTATTGTTCGATTTCGTCTTCGGTGAGGGCGGTCATTTAGATTAAAGGAGTATGAAATGATACATGAATTTTTATTTGATAATTAGATTTTAATCGATAAAATTTTTTTGTCTATGAAGAATGCAACGGTTCAAGAGGCAAAGGCATATCTTCTGGAATTAATAGAGTCAGTGTTAGAGGGTAAAGATGTGGTCATTAGTCGAGAGGGTAAACCGTTGGTGCGTTTGGTACGCTATGAGGCGGAACTTGAGCCGCGTACTCCAGGGGCTTGGGAAGGGCGCGTTTGGATTGCTGATGATTTTGATGATGAGTCAGAGGAGATTAACGCTATGTTCTATGGAAAGTGAAAGATTTTATAGGTTATTCCTTGACGCGAAGTTGACCACTCATTAGTTTAGGTAATAAAGCATCACGTGTTTTAGTTAGGGTTTGGATTTGTAAATCATTGAGATACAATTTTTCATCGATAGTTTTGACAATATTTTCAAAGTCTTTAATATTTTTATTAATTGGAACAACGCTTACAAGATTATTAAAACTTTGTTTATTTATTGAACCAAAAACTGTTCCTTCGCTTTCAAAAACATCAAAAAACTTCCTATAAGATTTGAGCTTATGCAAACAATAAGATTTATATTTACTTTTAATAGCTGCTAACCCTCGACCGATGCAACATTTTTCACAAGCAACATTGATGTCACCAACAGGCGCACGAACACTAACTAAAACATCAAATTTTTCAGCAATTCTTGTAGGTTCTGTTGTATAAAGTCTGACAGTAGGGAAACGAAAACCAAAATCTGTTCGACCTTGAAAGAAAACCATTCCTTGTTTATCTTCGTTAAAGCTAGAACCTGCTGGAGATTGCCCCATAATAATTTCAAATTCATCGCCCAACTTCCCCACGCGCCAACCTTCGGGAATCTCACCTAACTCTGAGGGAATCATCGCACCACCAGATGATTTATAGGGCTTACCGTCTGCGTTGGGGAACTCGAAATCTATAAACCAATGCTTAAATAGAGTTTGTGCGATCGCCTCTAAAGTCTCATTCTGCCGCCTCAGATTTTCGATTTTGGCATCCAGACAAGATAAAACATCAGATATTTCTTTTTGTTCATAAAGTGACGGTATTCTAAGACGTAAATTTTCTATATGACTCTTTGTAAGAGCATTTCTTGTAGCTCCATCAGAAGCTATTTGTAATAATTTCTTTTTAAATATAGGGTTCAGCAAATAATAAAAAATAAAATTAGAATCAGCTATATCTTCCTTAATTCTGATAATAGATACGTGTTGATTAACTCGTGCAGGTAAAATTTTATCTGGTACTTTACAAACCCTTGCAACAGAATCACCTGTTATATTTAGCAGTATGTCATTTTCTTTTACTACAACATTTTTTAATTGGTCTGCTTGTTCTTCATCAATAAAAGCTAACCCGTTAACAGAAAATTCAAAGTCTAAGATATTTTGACTTCTAATTAATGAAATTCCGTCTTGATAATATGACTCTTTCCCACCTTTTGGAGTTGCACCACTACCAATTTTTGATGTTATTTCTTTTAGACAGTATTCTTTCCACTCACTCATAACTCAGCTTTCACCACTATTAACAAACCAATTCTCAACCGTTAAATCATTAAAAAACTCAAAATCAGAAACATTATTAGTTACCAAAATTAAATTATTACTGTAAGCAATACTCGCAATTTGACCATCAATAAAAGCTGGAGTTTTGCCCATCTTAGATAATCTAGCCCTTTCTTGGGCGTGCCACTGTGCAGCTTTTAAATCATAATTTAGTATTGTCATTTTTAAAGGTATTTGATTAATATATTCCAGCAAAAATCGACGTTTTTGTGATTCCACCAAACGTAAACAACCAAATAAAAGTTCGTGCATTACAACCGAACCAGTCGCAGTCTCTAGTTGATGCTCAGTCAATTTTTTGACTACATTAACATTAGGACTTTGACGAGTGGCTTCTGAAATAATATTTGTGTCTAATAAATACTTTATACTCAAAATTCAACATCCCTACCGACAGAGCGATCACGAAGATCCGCAAAATCTGCATCATCAAAAGTAATATTCTCCTGCTGCATCCTTTCTCTAAATTGTAAAGTCATATCCCAAAAACCCTCAGACCTTGTTGGTTCTTCCTCTTTTTCTGCTACATCCTCAAGAATAGATGTGATTTCTTCTTCCAAAGTCCGTTGATGACTCTGAGCCAGACGTTTTAGTTTTTCTATAACAATGGGATTAAGCTGTTTCAAAATAACTTGAGTCATATTCATCTCCTTAAAAATCAACTAACTCATCACTAACAATAAATCCCACCTTTAACAATTGCTTTTTAATTTCCTCATCCAACAATTGCCCCTCTCGCATTTGCTCACCTAATGCCATTGTAAGCTCACTCATTTTCTCCTCAAAGCTCACCCCATCCTCCACTTCATCAGGAATACCCACATATCGCCCTGGTGTCAACACAAAATTATGCTTCTCAATTTCAGCGATTGATGCAGACTTACAAAAGCCCTTAATATCGCGGTAACTCCCCCCCGACTTTTTCCACTCATGGTAAGTATCAGCAATCTTGCTAATCTCAGCTTCCGTGAAAGCCCTACTACTGCGATTTACCATATAACCCAACTCTGAGGCATCAATAAACAATACCTCACCATGTCTCTCCCTGTTTTTATTCCCGTTTTTATACCGACTAAGAAACCACAAACAAGCAGGAATACCCGTATTGTAAAAAAGCTGGGTTGGTAACATGACAATACAATCCACCAAATCTTTCTGCACTAAAGCCTTGCGAATATCTCCCTCACCGCTTGTATTTGACGACAGCGAACCATTCGACAACACAAAACCCGCCGAACCTGTCGGTGCTAAGTGGTAAATGAAATGCGATACCCAAGCAAAATTGGCATTCCCAACTGGAGGTACAAGGTCTTTATCCAGCCACCGTCCATCATTTCGCAATAACTCGCCGCCCCAATCACTATCATTAAAAGGAGGATTAGCAATGACAAAATCCGCTTTTAAGTCCTTGTGAGCATCATTGAGAAACGAACCTTCAGGATTCCACTTAATATTTGAGCCGTCAATCCCCCTAATCGCCAAATTCATCCGGCACAATTTATAGGTTGTCTCGTTGCTCTCCTGCCCATAAATTGAGATATCATCCAAACGCCCTTGGTGATTTTTGACAAACTTCTCACTCTGGACAAACATCCCCCCCGAACCACAGCAAGGGTCAAATACACGCCCATTGTAGGGTTCTAACATCTCAACTAAAAGTTTCACAATGCTTTCAGGTGTATAGAACTGTCCGCCTTTCTTGCCTTCAGCTAGAGCAAATTGTCCCAAAAAATATTCATAGACTCGCCCTAAAATATCCTGTGCCTGTGCCTCAGCATCCCCTAACGTAATTGATCCAATCAAGTCAATTAATCCACCCAAAGATTTCTGGTCTAATTTCTGTTGTCCATACACCTTGGGTAAAATCCCTTTTAACCGTTTGGCGTTTTCCTGCTCGATTGCTTCCATAGCCAAATCAACAGTTTTACCAATGTCGGGTTGCTTCGCCTGCCCTTGAAGATATGCCCACCGCGCCTCAACTGGCACAAAAAACACATTCTCTGCTGAATACTCATCCCGATCCTCTGGATTTGCCCCTGCGTAATCCCCTTCTCCCGCAAGCAGCTTTTGATGCAATTCCTCAAACGCATCAGAAATATATTTCAGAAAAATTAAACCTAAAACAATGTGCTTGTACTCAGCAGCATCAATATTTTTTCGCAGCTTATCGGCCGCTTTCCATAATTTCTGCTCAAATGACTCTGAGTTATTCTGCTTTGCTGCTTTTTCTGCCATCTTACCCTGAACTTTTAGAAATAAATCTCAACCAGTTTAAATTATCGTTTGCGTTCATTATCAGTAAATCACAAACTTTTGGAAATGAGGTAAAAACAAGGGGGTTCAGACCACATCGCCAAGTTTTATAAAATCTACTGCTGCAATTACCGTCTTAGCTAGAACTTCTCTTCTTCTGATACACTTCAATAAACTGAAAACTAAAACCGAGCCTGTTGACCAAACCTCAACGTATTTTCTAGGAACTCCTGCCAGTGTCAACTTCTGACCAACCATGCCGCATTATTGCCCTGTTTAATCAGGCGGGTGGTGTCGCCAAATCAACACTGACCCAGAACTTGGGATACCACCTCGCACAACGAGAACACCGCGTTCTTCTCATCGACATCGACCCCCAAGCATCCTTAACCAAATTCATGGGGTTAGTGCCATCTCAGTTACAAAAAACCATTGCCGATGCCATTATCGATGAGCAACCCTTACCAATCCATGAAGGCATTCACGGTATGGACTTGGTTCCAGCAAGCCGAGTCCTGAGTGGAGCCGAAATGCAGTTAGTCAGCGCTGCCATGCGTGACTTGCGCCTCAAGGAAGCCATAGAACCAGTTTTAGGGGAATACGATTTCATCCTTATAGATTGTCCCCCCAGCTTAGGATTACTTTCTTATGTCTCCCTAGTTGCTGCTACACACGTCCTCGTCCCCATTGAAACCCATCTCAAAGCCTTTGAGGGAACAGACGAACTCTTACAAACTATCACCCACGTAAAAAATAAAGCCAACCGCAAAATTCAAATAGCCGGGTTTATTCCCACGCGGTATGCTCAACAAAACTCAGCCGATAAACGCGCATTAGCAGCTATTAATGAACAACTTTTAGCTTGGGGTAGGATATTTCCACCTATTCCCAGAGCCACGGCTTTTGTCGATGCCACAGAAGAACGTGCGCCCCTGGCAGTGTTTGACCCCAAACATTCTGCCGTCGCTATCCTTGAAGAAATCGCCTTGGCTTTGGAGGCTTTGTGATTAGACGCAAGCAAACTGATAAACCCTTTGGGGGTCAAATTACCACTCCACCCCCAGCCCCTTGGTTAGACTCACCCGATGTCAATACAGCAGGTGCTACTGAAACTACTATCAAACTCAAAGATATTCATCTGCCAGAGCAGCAACCCAGGCGATACTTTGACCCACAAGCATTAAAGGAATTAGTTGAGTCAGTTAAACAGCATGGCATCCTCCAACCTTTGTTGGTGCGTCCACTAGGTGGAGGAAAATACGAATTAGTAGCAGGAGAAAGACGTTTAAGGGCAGGGCAAGAAGCAAAACTTGAAGTCGCGCCTGTGGTCGTGCGTGAGCTATCAGATGACCAAGCGTTTCAGTTGGCTTTAATTGAGAACCTGCAACGAGAAGACCTGAACCCAGTTGAAGAAACAGAAGGGATTTTGCACCTGTTGTCCATCCGGCTACATTGTGATGTGGAATCGGTCAAATCCCTGCTGTACCGGATGAAGAACACTCACAGCAAAGAAGAACAGCAGTCAAAAGACTCATTAAATGAATCTAGGAGAAACGTTTCTCCTAACTCAGAAGAAACGGAAACTGGGGATAACATTTCTGAGGATTTAGACGAGTCAACAGAATCTAGGAACCACGTTTCTCCTAAAAGAGATTTGGAGGCGGAATCTGGAGAAAATGTTTCTTCTAAATCGGATGAGGAGATGGACTCTGGGAGCAACATTTCTGCTAAAGGAGATGATGAAAAAAAATCTAGGAGAAACGTTTCTCCTAAAGTGGAGTTGGAGCAATTTCAAACGGTACAACAGGTATTTGAGAGCTTGGGGCTAATGAATTGGCTATCGTTCACCACCAAGCGTTTACCGTTGCTCAATCTGCCGTCAGAAATTTTAATGGCACTGCGGGAAGGCAAACTGGAATACACCAAAGCCCAAGCATTGGCACGAGTAAAAGATGAAGAACTGCGACAAGAACTATTGTCAAGGGCAATAGCGTCGGATTGGTCTTTAAGCCAAATCAAAGAACAAATCATCGCCAACACTCCTGATGAACCATCTCCCTCATCTAAAACACCTAACCAAATACCAGAACGGCTCAAGGTTATCACCCAACGCATTAAAAAGCGTCAGCTATGGAAAGAACCTCGCAAACAAAAGCAGCTAGTAAACCTTTTAAACAAGCTAGAAGCATTACTGGGTGATGAGTAATTTGGTACGAATTGCTATGTGAGCAAGGGGAATCAACGGAGATGGCAGAGAATTTACAGATTCGACAATTACTCAAGGCTTGGTTAGATTACATCCACGTAGAAAATTTGAGTAATGCCAAAGTAGAAGCTGCCGATTTGGAACAACCAAATATCTGGGAGTCTGGTGTAAATCTAATAGGCGATAAATTATTGGTTGATGAGTCTTTATTTAAGGAACTCAAGGAACCATTCAAAAGCTCAAAGAAAGAAGTACAACCAAAATTACCATCAATTGCTGTAGCTTTCCCGCAGATTTATGAAATTGAAACGAATCGCCGTCAATTTCGCCCGTTGTTTACCATCGATATTTCTCCTATCTTTGAGGGCAATTATCGTGCTAGTGGATGGGATTTAACCCAGTACGAGTTTCAGCCTATTATTCCCAATTTGATGCAGTGGTACGGGTTGGAGGAAGAAGCGGCTGAGGAATTAGTCACAAGGGAAGGGTTAAAAGTTTTTCTCGAAACTACTTTCAATCGTCCCTTTAAGACACTACAGGATTTTATGGGACTGATTGAATTACCGCCTTTTCCTGTGCGGTCGAAGCTTCTGCCCTATCTGTTGGATTTTGAATACGCTCCTTTTAATTACAACCTCAAAAAAGATTTTCAGAAAATCAGCGACCAGAATTACTTTCAGTGGGCAAGACCAGGACATCCAGCTTACGAATATCTATTTGGACAACCAAAAGAACCTCAGCATGAAGTGTTATTTTTAGGTGGTTTTCCTAATTCACTTCCCGATGATTATCAAGCACTTGCTCTGAAGCATTCCCAGTCAAATCCTCTGACTGCGGTGATTGGCCCACCGGGAAATGGCAAGACGACACTGTTACTGCATAAGATAGCGCAGCAGGTGGTACTGAGAGCCGTGGAATTAGCGTCAACTGGTCGAGATAGAAGTAACCTAACTGTGGTAACAAGCACTAACAAATTTGCTGTAAAGAACGTTGAGAAAATTTTAGCCAGTAACTTGACCTGTGACCGTTTCTACTTATCAGGAGGGTCAAGGGATTTCGTTGAAAGCCAAGTATTACCTAATTTGCAAGCTGCACTCGATTGGTTAGCCAAAGAAACGTTTAATTACGATGAATGGGAGTCACTAAAGCAACAGTTGTTAGCAGGTGTTCAACAAATAGAATCTTATAAAAAACAAGATGAAGATGAGCTTCAACAGAAAAGGGTTGATGAGCAATTATTAGAGGAGCTATGGCAAGAAATACGATGGTTTGAATCGGCGATAAAGACTTCTCTTATTCAGGCATCACCATTAGAATCTTCACGCGACTATTCTAGGTTTCCAGTAGAAGCCTACCAGCAGATAGGATACCATCTTGACAGTGCTAGGCGTTCTTTATCGGCTAAAGGTTACTGGCTGGCATCTAGTAGAAATGCCAACTGGTTTGTCCAGATTTTGCACAGGATTAGACGATTGTGGCAGTCGATAACCAAAACCAGCCCTCGTCATGTCCTCAAACGGTTACATAAACAAATAGAAATGCCTGTGTTGGCGACGCTGGCTACTCCATTTCCCTTTGAAATGCCACTAACAACTGAATCTCTCATCGCAGCAGCGCAAAGTGTTGAGGGGCTATTAGCAGAAGCATCTTCTTGGCAGCAGCAACAGAATAGTTTTGACAGCACACAACAGCAGTTAGAGTCATTACAGGAACAACTCACCAACCTCATTAATCGCCGTTCTCAAGTTGAAAACCGACTGGCTGCTTATCCCACCAAAGATTTTTACAGCCGTTTCTACAGCGAATTACACTCGCTGCAAGTAGATTTATTTGAATGGGCTTGGCAATTTCAACAGCAGGAAGCTAGGCGGCGAAAAGATGAGGTAACAACATCTATCAGGACTTACATTGCATTATTGAATGGGGAATGGGAAGCTTACCGCCAGTTTAGCTCAAATTGGAGAAACATTTATCGGGATATCAGCCTGTTATTTCCGGTGTTTCTTTGCAATTTGCACTCTATCCGCAATTTGTTACCCTATCCCGATAGTGGCTGCATTGATCTAGTAATTGTTGATGAAGCGGGGCAGATTCCACCGTATCAAGTTTTTCCGGTTTTGGTGCGGTGTAATCGGGCTTTGATTGTGGGCGACCCGTTGCAATTGGAGCCGGTGATTAATTTGAGTGACCAGCAGAAAGAGGAATATCGTAGCAAGTCTTTTCTGTCACAGGGGCTTACAGATGTAGATTATGACCGCTACAGTCCTACAGCTACCACAGCTTATCACCGAGCGGCTGGGGCATCAGGACAAATTCAAGATATTGGTAATGGCATTATCCTTAAATATCATTACCGATGCGTTCCGGTGATTGCTGATTTTTGCTCAAGCCTGTGCAATTACGGCATGATCATCAAGACTGAACCGAAGGATTCCCTACTGGGTACTAATTTGATTGGTTGTCATGTGGAGGGGAAACTGGAGAATAACGTTAATTGGGCAGAAGTTGATGCAGTAGAAGCGTTGATTGAGGAGTTATTAGGGGCGGGTTATTGCTTAAATTCTCCTGACTCTGAGAGCGAAATTGGCGTGATTTCACCTTATCGCCGTCAAGTAGATGCGCTGATTCAACGTTTACGATCTCGCTGGACAGATTTTCCAAAGGAGAGCATTGGCACAGTTCACACTTTCCAAGGTGGTCAGAAGTCAGTGATAATTTTCTCAACCCGCCAATGTCAATCAACTGATAGTCTCTGGTTTATTAATCGGCGGCCTAATCTACTCAATGTTGCTGTTAGCAGAGCGCGAGAATTGTTTATCTTGGTGGGGAATTTAGGGCGAATTTCTGAGGGGGGGCATACCAGAGAGTTGATAGACTATATTAGGGAATTCGGAGAGATGCGGTAACTTTAATCCCAATAGTGACAGTATTGCTCCCAATATCTCCTTCTGTACAGCTTAGGATTGTACTTCCGCTTTTATTAGCTTTTTTTATTAGCTTTTTCTTTGGATTAACTTCATAAAATTTTGTTGAAGAATCGGTAAATACTTATTTTTAATAATCCAGTAAATATAAGGTTATCAGCATATTTAAAAAAGCATACATTTAGCTTAATAGTTTCATTCCTTCAGGCTATAGCGCTGAAAGCTACATAATGGGACTTAGTCAAAAAGTAGCCATAAAAACTACTCAAATGTATACACAGAAAGACTTTGACATCGTTTTGACTAGTTTCTTGCTATATCTGGGTTTCAAGCATTTTTGAGCCTTTGATGTATTTCCATTGCCCTGTATGGGTTTGAAGCTCATTTCTGCCTCAAAAATATTTAAGTCCCGATAATAGAGTTTTGCTGATTATCAAAGGTAAATTTATGTATCTATCACCCAAGAAAATTAAAGACTTGATGATAGCTTATCAGAAAGAGCATTACGTAAAATTATTAGAGTAAATGACGTGTTGTGTTTGAAAGAATATTAATGCTGTTGCCTTAGTAAAGAGAGCTAAAATCTAAAAATTTTTTGAACAATCTGTGCTAAATTCTGCAACAAATCATCACTCTTTTTCAGGACGATAGTATTAAGCTATGTGCCGCCATTATGAACGACACACTAAAACCTGAAAATAAAGAAAGTAGCCAATATGACATCTTTTCAAGCAAATGACAGCAACACTTATGAAGCCAATGGTATCTGGATAACAGTCTGGGAACCAGACCTTATAGTATTGCCTATTCCCAATCAAAGAGTAAATACTAAAACCTGTTTACAAATTGTTACTAGCATCACTAACAACACACCAACACATTTTCCTTTCTTTTATAAGATTCTGACTCCAGAACTTTTATCCGTTGATGGGCAAGTACTACATCCACAAAAACAAATAAGCAGTCAAATTGCTCCAAGTCTATATGACCGCATTGCTATTCCATCTCAACAGACTTTACTTTGTTATTTAGTTGCTTATTTCTCTTGGCACAATGAATTATTTCAACTTCAATGGAATGTCTGTACCCATTTTCAAATCTCTACTAATCCTGTCCATACATGGTTGTTTGATGCTTTCCAATTGGGAATGTATCAACTTCGATTCATCTACAATAGCCCTAATGGAGAGTTTACAGTTTTAGATGTCTCGACTGGGGACAACCTTCAACTCGAATGCTCTTTAGTAAAGCCATTGCTCACAACATCTGTGAATGTTGGATTTATCAACCCTGTGGAATCTAACAACAATGCTGTAGAAGTAGATGGCATTTACTTTGAAACTGTGGTGCCAGAGCAAATATGGAACATTTCACTCTCTCAGCTATCCGATACTAGTTCCTCTGTGCAGATTCAGCTTCGCATCACAAATAACACATCAATCTCTCAGCGCTTCTGCTCATTTACCACCTTGATTCCAGCTTTGATGGGAGCAGATGGTTGTATTTTAGGGCAGAATTTAGGCGGTGGCAGTCATGGCTGGGTTGGTGCTAGAGAATCTGATTATCTTTTGGTTGAGCCTGGAAAAAGTGTGACGTTCTTTGTTAGTGCATACGTTGAAAGGCAAAGGAATGGGCTATTGAACCTGATAGTTGATGGCACGGGTTATGGCTATTGGTTGTTTAATGGTTTGGAGTTGGGTACTTATCTAGTTCGATTGACATACAGATCGCTAACACATCCATTCAATACAGGGGTGTTTGAAGATTTTTGGAGAGGTATGGTGCATACACCCTTTGTGGAATTCTGCTTGGTTCAACCTTGAAGTAATGTTGCATTCATAATTGTCATTTATTTCTTAATTATTAATAAAGACTGTTATTTTTTTGACAGTCTTCTTTGGAAAACCTAAAACCTTGATTCTGTCGTTAGTTTTGATAGTGTGAAAACCTTATTATTTCGTCCAAGTGATCAAATTTGAGTCCTTAACCCGAACTGACATTACTTACAAAAAATGTTGTCACAAAAGTACTTTTTAGGTTTATTAACAACAGCTGTACTAGTTGCGATTACTGGTAAGTCAAGTGTTGCATTCACTATCATACCAGACCAAACACTACCAATAAAGGACAGCGACAGAACTTATAAATACGAGGAATATTATGACTTTCGTCAGGGCGTTACAAAGTTAGATGCATGGCCAGATTTTAGTCCAGAAAAACCCTTTCCCCCAGACCCCCGGCGAGAACTGAACAAAGGACAAGTGGTTGAAATAAGACCAGGTGGAACTGTTGGTTTGTTAAATTTGTTAGATCAAAGATTTGGCAACTTCTGGGAGTTTGTGCCGAAAGGCAACTTAGCAGGCATATTCAATGTTGAAAACTATTTCGCCTGCGGTTCAGACTTTCTTTGTGAGAATGACAGAAGAGGAGTATCTAACGCAGTTGGAGCTTTTATCAAATTAAATTATATTCCTGGAGAAGGCGATCCTATCGGTAATACAGTCCACTGGATTCAACGGATACTTGTTAACTATGACATTGACGAAAATTACCGAGTAATAGATGATCAAGTTCCTAAAGACAAACTTGATATTCGTCCAGGCGCTTCAACTCCATACTTTGATGAGTCCTATCCTGGCTCTGGAACAAACTCAACAACTTTCATTGACTTACCACACGTTCAAGACCCCTACAACAAGACAAACCACTACTTCTATGCTGAAACCTATTTAGTTAACGAGGTTCCAGGAGGAACTACAGATATTCAAACAGGAATAGTGAAAAGGAAAGTAGAAATTTACAGCGGCGTAAGATGGGGTTGGGAAAATACGTATACACCCAAAAACTTTGAGAAAACTTTTTTTGGTAGTCTTTACTCCAGTGATGAAACAAATACATTCCATATGTCTGGGCTTACCCCAGGAGCAAAATTTTATGCGGAAATAAATAACAATATACCTGGAAATATATGCAACCCAAATACATACTTGGAAACAAGATATGGGAGTGATACATGGCGTTATGACAATGATAGTAGTCCTGTAGGAGATGGCTTTGCTTCTGCTTTAACTGGTAATGTTTTTAGTGATGGCACCATCAACTTAACTGTAGGTGCATATGGTGATGGTGGAATTCATATTCGTGGCAAGGACGGAGGGAAATATGAGCTTAATGTTAATGTGTTTGAAGATGAAAATGATTTCCCATATGTCATTGGTACTGGCAGCGGTGGCGGTGGTGTAGGAACTGAACGTCCAGGTACAACCCAACAAAATCCCATCCTCCCCACCTCAACAGATGGAAACTGGCAAATCTTCAGCAACGTTCCTGGTTGTCGTTGGTACGACCCGCACACAACCTATGGCTTTGAATTCCAAGCACTTGACGATACACTCTTTACAGAAATTCTAGATTTCCCCATTGGTGACGACGATAGATTTACCGTCTCAGTCGGAGATAGAATACTGGGCGAGTTTGGCCCTGGACAAAACGTAGACTTTGTTTCCTTATTTGGTTCCGGCATTTCTCACTTTAAAATTACTGATATCGATTCATTGTTTGGTTCAACCGCAGAAACTGCATTCCCCATTCAACTCGCGTTTAATGACCGTATTGGCAGTTTCAAAATGCGCCCAATTTCTCAAGAAACCTCTCCTCAGTCTACTCCTGAATCAACATCTGCATTAGGACTATTAGCACTAGGCGCGTGGGGAATAATAAAAGCGATGAAAATTCGCTTTGAAAGATAACCGTGAATCTGATCTACACCCTGCTATTTTCCCTCAGCATCATTCTCATCAACCCCATCGGTGCAATGCGCGGGGAAATCTGGACTCAACCAAAAGTATTTGCCATTAGCCTTATCTGCATACTCAACTTCTTAATCCTCTGGGAAAACAGAGAAAGCCTCAAGCTGCCCAAAAGTTGGAAAATAAATAGGTTGCTATGGGAAGTATTTTTGGGAATGGGGTTAATTGCAACTATCGCTAGTCCCTTTCCCTGGCGTTCCCTACTCGGTCAAGAACAAATGGGCGATGGCTTACTCTACTGGTTGCTCATCGCCTTCTTTACACTTAGCAACAGCCTACTACTCAGACTGCACCCAGAACTAGCCCGTTCTCAACTTATTGGTTTAGTAATTGGCGGTGTCATCCTGGCAATTAGCATCTTTCCCCAAGCTCTTAACTGGCGTATCGACTATACTGCCACCAACGGGCAACTACTCACAGATAACATTCTAGCCAGTACCATCTTCCAAAATCAGCAACCAATCGGCTTGTACTCCCATCGCGGTCATGCGTCATTTGTCCTAGCAGCAGTGGAAGTTATCACGTTGGTCGGCTGGCGTTGGCAGTGGATCTCTAATCGTGATGCTGTTATGGCTAGTGTTCTGATTATCCCTGCACTGCTGCTCACTCAGACTAGGGCGGGGATATTAGCTTTTTTAGTGGCGGGAGTTTACTGGCTGTGCCAATCAGGTCTGAGCAAGCAAGTACGCTCTTTGATGTTCTGCACCGTGTTGGTAGGTTTGTTGTTCATCGGTGCAGTTTCAACTACTCGCCATCTGGAAGCACTCAATCAATTCAACTTTGATAGCAATACCCAGTTTCTCAAACAACTGACTTCAGACCGAGTGCATCTATGGGAAGTATCACAGCGTGGCATTAGTAAACGTCCCTTACTGGGATGGGGTATGAATGGTTTTGGTACTGCTTATCCTCATGTTATCAATTCCAAATGGGTGGAGATTACGCGGTTGGGGGAATTTACTTTCGACTACAAACACTTTGACGGACAACGTGGCACACAAGCGTTAATCACAGCCAAAGCACACAATTTGATTTTAGATACAACTTTATCCGTAGGTATTTTGGGACTAATCTTTTATTTGGCACTGTGGGGATTATCTCTGTGGCTGGTTATCAAGTCTCCTTACCGGGGCATTGAAACAGTAGCTATTACCTATCTTGTATTTACTTTTACTTGGTTTGAGTGCGCTCAATTTACGCACATAGTTTGGTGGGCGCTGAGTTTTTGGGGAATGTCTGATGTCCGTGAAGAAATTACACTCTAGTTTAGCTTTCATCATCTGCTTGTTATGTTTTGGTGCTACCCAACCTCAGTCACAACCACGATGGACACAAAACAATATTAACTACCAATTAGCTGCACGATATTGACAGGTTTAAGTAGGGAAAATTTAGGTAATAAAACACATCAGTACACTCTGACAACTTTTGTGTAATTTCTGTGTTAATTCTCAGATAAAAACAACAAAAGCTGTGGCATTTCTGTGGAAATTAGAAGTAGTTCTCAGCAGTTCCTAGAAGAATTTTGTGATGCTTTTATGATGAACTTATGGTAGCTCTATGTTATTTGGGTGGCTAATTTGTGACATTTTTAAAAATCGTTGACTACGCACAGTACGAAAAAAATTTTGGACAGTTTTTTGAGCCACCACTTCATCAAACAATCGAGCGATGGGCTACGCCCCGCCGGAGGCAATCGCCCACGGTAGGAAATCACAACAACGAGTTTGGTCTGCACTTTAAGATCACAAACTAAGTTCATTCTCTTGCTGTCTTTGCCGTTGCAATTCCAACTGCTTCAGCCGTCGCCGTTCCAAAATCATCTGATTCCACGTCAGTCCTTCAGGTGCAATTCTTTCAGCCACAGGCAGCATTTTCTGAACAACTTGGGCGGTTTCATGACCCTGAGCATTGTTATTAAAAGCCAAACCAATTCTGCTGACATTTTTGAAAAATTCTACTGGCAAGTTATTTGGATCATCCACCACCATATACATTGTTCTCACTGGTGGCAAACCTTTATGTGATATCATGTCCATCTCTGCTACTGACAGGGCATCAATGGGGGTATCACACAAGAATACTCTCTTGATTTCTTCCTCTGGTTCTCTACTCAAACTAATATGAAACCAACCCGGTGAGGGTTTGGTGGTTTTTTCATACTCAACAGTGAGATTATCTTGGCTACGGGTATGCCATATCAGTGCGCCTGACTTTTCACCATCTAAATCATGTTTGATAAACACAACAGCTCGCTGCTGGTCTACATAAGTCAACCCCTCAAGATGTAATGCTTCCACAAATACAGGTGAGATGCCACGTTTTTCAGTCAGGTAATTTTTTAATGTAGACCATAGGCTTTCATCTTCTATTGGGGGCGTAAACTGAGGTTTAGTTTCTGGCTGTTCAATTTCAAGGGCTGGCTGTGGTGGGTCAATAGGTAAAGATTTAACTGGATTTAACAGTAGTTGCTGAATGCGTTGGTCGTCGCGTTGTGGTTGATAATCAATGCCTTTATGTTTTTGCAGTCCAGGGAAGGTATAAGCTGCACCTAATTGTGTGCCACTAAATGCTTGTCCATCTTTTTCATAAGAAATTCCTTTAGACTTACCATTTCTGGTAAATCCTGTCCTTACATTAATGCCTGCTGACTGTAAAATCATGATAAAATCAGGCATTTGGGGATGGTCAAAAGACGCATAGTTAATTAAAAATTGAATTTCCTCCTTGATGGTGCGTTGTGGAGGAGAGTCACGTTGTCCCTGTTCAAACTCTTCTTGTTCTCGTCTAATGCGTCTAATTTGTCCGGTGCTGGGTGTGCGAGTTAGTTTCTCTTTACTGCCCTGGACTTGGACTAAATCATAATCAATTTCGATTTGTCGCAGGACTTTTTCAGAGCGTACATAATCCCAGGAATCATGGACAAGTTTACCTGTGTCCATCCTGATTCTACTGGCGGCAATGTGGATGTGGTCATCATCGGTGTTGTGGTGGCGGAAGATGACAAATTGATTGGCATCAAAGCCCATTTCTTTCATGTAGCGTGAGCCTATTTCACTCCACTTTTCATCATCTAATTTATCGCCCTTGGCTGCTGATAGGGAGACATGGTAAACAACACGTTCGGCATCTGGATTTAGTTGTCGAGATAGGCGAAATTCTTTGGTTAATTCTCTGGCATTTCTGCCACTCATGTTACCGCCAATTAGTTTAGCGTCTGAGCTTGATTCTAAATAAGCTAACAGACTGCGAAAACCTCTACCCTTCGTCTGCTTCCCAATCATCGCTTTCTTCTTCCTCTTCTGACCAGTCTTCAGATTCCGTATCAGCTTGGGCAATGTCTCGTCTACACTGATGCAATACTTTTAAAAGTTCTTGTAATAGTTGTGGGTTGGCTGGTGGAGTGCTACCCATTTTTATGGCTGTGTTTGTGGCTTTGACGAGTTGGTTTAAGTTATTGCCGATTTGTCCTAGTTCCCAATATGTTTGTAGGCTAATTTTACTCAGTCGTTTTGGTAGTGGTCGCAGTAATCCGTTACGCCTCATTAGTTCACTGGCTGACATTCCCGCGTCATGTGATTTGATTCGCAGCAGATCCAATTCAATATCACTCAGTCTGAGTGAAAAGAGGTGGTTTCTGACGAGTCTTTTTGACTGCTTGCGATTAGCCATAAGCGGGATATTGGGGGACATTGCGAGGGGGGTTTTTCAAGGGGGCAACTCCCCCTTGAACCAGTCTGCTGTCCGAGCGCAGCGAGGCAAAGCGTCAGCTTTGAGGCATGGCTGGCTTCCAGCCCAATTTAGGTAGTGAGGAGGTGTCAGAGGCTACGTGTGTACGGAGACACTGTGAGAGACTGGGGGCAGGATACGGCGTAGCCGTGGTGCTGATAATCCTATCAACTACGGTGGGGAATAGCAACGGCGTAGCTGTAATAACCAATAAATCAAGCATTGGGGGAATTTTTGATTAGGCGTAGGCACAATGGGCTAGATAAATTTAGCTCGGACTAAATAGGGGAAATGGCGTAGCCGCAGTAACTAAGTTATCAAGGGCAGGACTAAATAATCATCATGGCGTAGCCACTACATGAAAATCTGGTTACGGCGTAGCCGCAGTAGTAAAAATTTTTTAGATTAAATGAAAGTTACGGCGTAGCCGCCACACTAAAATTTGGTCACGGCGTAGCCGCAATAGCAACTTTTTTCAGGCTTATATTGAATGGGGAGAACGGCATAGCCGCAATAGCGAATTTATAACCAGCAACTCGTAAGTCATACAATCAGCGTAGCTGTAATCATGAATTGATGAACAGCACCTCATGAGTAATGCAATCAATCGGCGTAGCCGCAATAGTCAAATTTTTATTACCTTTTTTCAAAAAAGCTGGGGGAGATTTTTGCAAATAGTTGATAATTAGTAGTTAATTAATATTCATAAAATAACAATGGGTGAGCAGAAGAATCCAGAGGTAATTACGAAGGAGAAGATTGATCAGGCTATCAATCTGCTGAAGGAACAAAAGCCAAAAGAACGAGAGGATGTATCAGACAGGGAAGCTGTTCGCAAGATGAGGCGGTATATTGAAAAGCTGACTTCTGACAAGTACGGCTACACTTACGATGAAGTTTCAGAAATGTTGAAGGGTCTGGGGATTAATTTGAGTGGTAGTCGGATTAAATATTTAATCGGTGAGTTGAGAAAAAGTAGCCGTCAGCGAAAGAAATCTGAGGAGCAAGAGAATAATCAGTCATCAGAGCAAACTAGTGAAACTCAACCAGCAGTTAAAACCAGCAGTGAGGCTGAAAAATCAACTGTAAGTAGTGCCAAGGGCAAGAGAAAAAGTCAACAGCCAGTAGCACAGCAGCAAGAGGGTGAATCAGATTTACAGAGGGAGTTCAATGACTATGCCTTTCAACCAAAAGTTTACAAGGATGAAGATTTATAAACTGGTTGAATTATGAGTAAAACAAGCCGTCGAAGTTCAGGGAAAGCAGGACTCAATCAAAGAATAGTGCTGTGTACTGGGGATAAGGGAGGTGTAGGTAAAAGTATTGTAGCTAGGTTTCTTTTGAATATGTACTTGGCTAACGATATTGATGTTTTGGCGTATGATTGCGACCCTCATAATCCCCAATTGTGGAGGCACTATAACAGAGTTGTGCCAGGGGGGGTAAAAACAATTAAATTTAATCAACGGGGTGTCAGAGATGTTTTACAAAATGATTTGTCAACGTTAGCTCCTGTTGTGGCTTTAATGGATCTGCCGTCGGGAGTGGGGGAATATTTTCGGGATTTTGTTCAAGATATAACAGATGCAGACCTCGGCTATCGCATCACTATGGTATCGGTACTAGGTCGGGGGAAAGAAAGCATTATTCAACTCAAACGGTTAATGGAATTTTGCGGTAATCAAGTTGATTATGTGGTGGTGAGAAATTTGTATTGGAGTGAAGATGAAGAAGATGAAAAAGCTTTCAGCAAGTACAACGAATCTAAAACTAGACAATCTGTTCTGGAGTTGGGAGCGATTGAGTTAAATTTTCGCCGTTTGTTTGAATGGGTCTACGACAAAATTGACGAACTTGATGCCAGTTTTACCGAAGCAGTAAATTACGATATCAACAAAATAGGTATAGCTAATAAAAGTAGGTTATCTACGTGGATACCAAAACAAGAGTTAGAGATGATGAAAGGTGGCTCTTTTTTGGGACTGTCAGGCGCAAAAACCAGAGTTGAGGACAATTCTATGTAAGCAACATTTGAAAAATATCTAGTAAACATGAATGTTTAATTGGGTTTTTAGCTATGTTGAGTCGGACGCTCACTCAATGATTAAGTATACAATCATCTTTTGGAGCATCTTTTATTACTGTGGTGGTCAGTAGAGATGTCAGCCGATAAATTTTTTCAGGTCACTGTCGGGTTAGTTACAGCTTGCACCGGGGCAACAACGCTAAAAATGGATTGGTCTGAGTAAACCTCAGTGGGTAAGCAACGCAAGATAATCATCAGCAAGTTAGCCCTAACTTGAGGGGTGCAGTAGTGGAAAATTCGCCGCATCGCAGTATTAGTAACACTTGTAGCCACTTCAGCTATGTGTTCTAAGGCATCTTCTGGTGATGATTCCGACTCAGTAACCAGGTGGGGGAAGTATTCACGGGCGAACCACTTTTCCTCGTCGCTCAAGTCTGTGAAATTTTTATGACTATCGCTATAAAGACTGTCTAATAGTAAAAGTAATATTTTTCTAAACTTAAACCAACCCCCCCAGCGTTGGGTAAATTTGCTCACCCATTCCTGGCTAATGCCGATGATTTTGGCGATTGCCGTTTGCCCAATTTTCTGCTGCGACTGCCAAAGTTGGGTGAAAGCGTTGACGATGGCGTGTCCAGTCTGCTGTTCGCGGTTACCCGCTTCGGTGCAGAAATCGCAGGCATCGACAACCTCTAATTTCACGCCAGGGAGTTCATCTAAAAGAAAACTCAGGTCATAATCAGCACAGAAGTAGAATGTTAGCTCCACGTTGGGGCGACGATGAGCGCGTAATCGACCAATTTCTTGAATGATTTCGGCTTGGAGCAATTCAATCAGATACTTTTGGAAGGTGCTTTCTGGGTCTTCAAGGTTGACGGGTTGACCAGTCATCACCTGAAAATGTGCTGCTAACGAGCCGATGTTTTGGTAGGGAATGCCAAAGCTGGCTAGAGCATCGGCATCACTGAACCTGTTAACACCGCGACCATCGACAAAGTGACCGTATTCAATGCGGTCTTCAGCCTGAGATGCAATTTTTTTCCACTCGATGATGCCGAGATGCTTGTGGATTTGACGCAAAGTTTCTTTGAGGGCATTAACACGGTCAGTTAAGGAACTAGAGCGATTTTTAGACAATTTACCCAGTCCAGTCACATTAACCACCTTTAAATTGCTGTAGTCAGGGCGTGACTGCTGGATGACTAACACGGGGTCATGATAGTTAAGTTTCAATTTCAACTGCTGGGCGGTGGTAGTGGCATCAAGGTAAATATTAAATTGGGCAGAGTTGGCTAATTCAGTATATTTGGTGTGAGGACGATAAATGGTCACTACACCCCACTTACAAGCCAAAGAACCGTTACCTTTCCAAGCTTCCAGGAAATCGGTGAGCCAGTACAAAGGTAATTCCAGAAATTCCCTACCAGCATGAAGGGCGCTGTCTTTAGTTAATTGCTTGGCAGCATAACGGGCGGCGGCGCTTTTTTTGAGTTGTTTGTCAGCCTGGATATCAATGGAGTCCAAATCAGCGAGAAAATCTAAATCAGGTTCTAAAATCTGCTGAATTGCTTCTATGTCTAAATCTTCTGGGAAATCCGGCAGTACCGCCCGGATGTCATGATCATTGAAGCCGTAACGAGAAGGGGGCTTAATTTGTTGAGCCAGAAGCGATCGCAAAACCTGTAAAATGGGCTGGAGTTTTGACCATTGTTCACTCGGTAAGCCGCTTGTAGCTAATTTGGCGACAGTGGTATCAAAATCGCTCAACCGCAATTCCAGTGAACGCACAGGCTTGATGAGAGTCCCTGCTTCTTCCCAAATCCGCCCTACGGTGAAAGGTTGACCAGCCACGTTGGTTAAGGTAACGGGGGTAGAGTCGGGATGCGCTCTGATTTCGGAGTAATTTTGAATGACTGTGCGTTTTTGGTTGCGGAAGCCAAAACCAGGGCCAGAGGCGAAACGACATTGATTTTTCAGTGAGCAACCGTCACAGATGGGGCTAATGGAACTTTCTTCAAAATCTAAAGATTGAAAGTTTTTCTCCCGAAATCCTTCAAATAAGTAACTGCGGTGACAATTGCCATCAGTATCAGGAGTTTCACCTGGTCTGGGACGCAGGAGAAAGTTTTCGCCCATTGGGGTAGTACGGCTAGTGTCAATTTTTAAACCATTGTGCCGCACGGGGAGGTCAACAAAGTTAGCCTCGATGGGTAGTGTAGAGGGGTTTCTGTGGTTGGCATCCTGGTAAATTAATTTATCAATCCCGAAGATGGCAGCTGTCAGTTGTCCGGCGTTGTGGGATTTGCCCAGTCCGGGGTGGGAATTATCTAGAATTTGTGTCCAGCCCTTGGAAATGGCTTCTACCCATGCGGCGATGTGTTCCTCTGGTTGGCACTCAATATACATATTGCCTGTAATTTCGCTTCTGTGGGGGATATTGCCCCGCTTGTAGATGATTACCTGCCGTCTTGGGGTGGTAGAAACGGGTTTTGGTTGCGGTGATGTGGGTGCTGGCTCTCCTGATGTGGGGGTTGAGAATCCTTTGGCAGCTTTAACAAAAGGAGCGAATGCCTGTTTTAATAAGTTTTGGAAACTGGTCAAATCTTCTCGGACTTGTCCAAGCTCCCACTGCTCACGGCTAATCAGCCCTTTGTCGCGTTGAGATGGTTCGTACTGCCGTTGGGGAAAGCGGAAGCCATACTGCTTGGCGATGTGAAACAGTGTCCCAATCGTGATCCCCGCACGTCGAGAGCGTTCAAAGCTTCTGATTTTCGCTCTAATGTTCCAGGTGGTGCCTTTGATGGAGGGCGACCACTGTTCCCCAAGAATTTCTGCATCTACAGCCCCGTAATGGCTGTATAGTGCCATTAAGACTTGTAAGCATTCTTGGTAATTCCCAGAGCCGAAGCTGCGTGGGGGGATATAGCTGAGTGCTTGTTGAATTAGTTGGTCTACGTCCCAGTTTTGGGCAATAGCCTGTTCTTGGAACTGGATACGCCGGGAGGTAATTTCGGCTATGCGTTGCTCATATTCGATTTTTTCTTGGTGAGCGATCGCGATCGCTTGAGTTACCCACTCGACTGGTAATGTGGCTTGGGGGTTGACTATGAAAAATTCGGCTTCGGTGTTGCCGTAGAAAACCCGGCTGGCATCTTTACAGGCGGGATCATGGGGTAACTGCTGCATCAGGAAGCGTGTACAAGCTTCTACAGTGTCAGCACCCTCGACGTATTGGGGTAAAGGGAAAATTAGCCGGAATTTATGCCAGTCTGGTTTGTGACTGGCAGTGGTGTACATCAAAGCACAGTGTTTTCGGATGAAGGGATGGGCTAGGGCTTCTTCAATGGTTAGTTGGGGATCATAAATTTTGATGTAATTCCCGTTCTCGTCTTTGATTGGCTTGCCCTCTGCATCACGGGCAACATCAGAATTATCGATGTCGAGTAATAGCCAGTGAGAACCGATGATATGGGCTTTACTGCGCCATTTACCACCCAATAAGCCAGCACAGATGGCGTGACCTGCTTTAATGTGCTGCTGGACATCCGCGAGCGTCCCTTCTGTATCTTGGAAGTTGGCAGCTAGTTTTTTAAAGTCCCAGTCTTTGTTTCTGCCAAAAGTGTTGACAGCAAATTTAAACTTCGGCGATTGGTCTTGACTTTCTGCCAAGGCACGGTTGCTATTTATCACAGATTTACCCTCAAATACTTGGTTTTCAGTATTTGGAGGGGGTTATCGCGCTGCTACACCTTATATCTTGAAAATTTGCTGTGCTACTTTGTTTTGCCGATTTTTGGACGATGAAATTACAATCTGATGACTTTTTTAGTCAAAATTTGCCACTAGATGCACACCACGATTGACACAAGAACCCATATAATATGGGAAGGCAGCGCGGACTGAATCTCATTTCGCCAATCAGTGGTTTGCAAGCTTCCTACACTTTTGGCCACTGTCTTGGATTCTTTGAGACAACCCCGCTCCGGTTTATTGAATATTTAATTTTGCTTATTGGGCAGAGCGTCACTACTTAGTAGTGGCGTTTTGTCCATTTATGTTTTTGTGCTGTTTTATATTTACCTCCGTTATCCACTTCATCTAAGCAATTGCCTCATCATACAAACTTATGGCTGTCTGATATCTAACTAACATTGCGAAGTTTACATTGAATTTCTACTGTGTGGTTGTTAGTTAATATGTTTTACCGTTTTGGTACTTCCATGTAGCTACACTTCATCCTGCTTGTGAAATTTGGTTTTTTTGTGTCTGGCCGCGATTGCTTCAGAAGCAAGAATTTTCACCATTTGACTCATAGAGCGTTTTTCAGCTTTTGCTTCAGAATATACCAAGTCGTAAATTGCTAAGTCATCCTCATCAGTGAAATAAATGTTTAACCTTTTTCCTGTGGGCATCGTAACACTGTCTGGTGTTTGAATAACCCCATTTTCAGTCTAAACTTCTCCCTTGTCACTGGTGTTATACAGTGTTATAATAGCACTATCAAGCCAAAAACAGCCACAAAACAAAGGCAATAGAAGCCAGAAAGTGCTGCTAGGGCTAACCATTACCTGGATATTTATATTTAACGTTATTTGACTAAAAATTGCGTTAAATAGCCATAATTGAAGACTTTGAAAAAACAGAAACATGAAAGTAGCATTCGCCAATGCAAAAAATTGGCTCAATCAAGCTGCTTAAATCTGTAACAAAAATTTGTGTAGGAATGTAAACCCATGAAATATGACTCTCGGCGCATCACCATTTCCTACTTAGCAGTGGAAGAATTGTGCAAAATGTTTGGACTGCCTCAAGACGTGCCAACCCAAGCATTATCCGCAGCAGTAGAGAAGTTAATTTTTCAAGCTGATAGCAGTGTGCCAGCAGAGAGTTATGCAATTCGTCCGCATAACCACAACAACCTAACAGCAAGCAATGGAAGTCGTAAACACCTTTAAAGTTGCAATACAGATACCGCATATTTGCTTACCGTGCATTTAATTGCACTCCCCAAATGCAGGATGTAAAAAGCAGATACGCGAGATGTGCAATTCATATACGCGAGATGCGTAATTCATATACTGCATAGATGCAAAATTCAACTTGTGCATATTGCATAAAAACTATGGAAAACCAGGAGCGCGTAATTTACGAAACATTGATAGGTGAGAGAGTCTGTGATTCTCACTGGTGGAGAGTCAGAAAGTCAATGATTACCTGTGAATTACCACTAACCAAGTCAGGATTTGAACTGTTTATTGCACTAAAGAAAACATCTCCCAGGTACTTTAGCCAATACCACAAAGTAAAAGTCCAAATCTCGAAACAACTAGAACCAAGTATTGGTGAAGGCATAACTGGAGAACAGTTTATAAAACTTCTGGAGCAGCTAAACATTCATCCAAATCAATCAACGATATCCAGATGGTTTAAAAGATGTGGAGGCTACAAGAGTAAAGCTTTCTACAACAAAACAGTTCTTATTCCTATTTGTGCGCTTGCACTAATTTACAAGTCGAAAAAACAAAACAACTCACTCGCTAAAGTCAGCTAAATTTGGAGAAAAACACATGGTTACTACAATTGCTAAACGCATTCAATCAAAACTATCTAGACAAGGATTAAAGGTGTCATTGGGTGAAATTAGACCAATTTACAAAGAATTGGTTAAAGACATAAATAAGCCAACAGATGAGGAGATATCAGCTATTTTTGAACACTTTATGAATAACGCCACTAAGTTAAACGTTATTAGTGAAGAACTGGAAATCGACACCACTACTACCACTGAAGAAGAACCAGAGGCAATCGCATCAATCCCCCAATCAGAAGAACCAGAAACAGCGCCCACTGGTGAAGGATTAGCAACAGTAGACAGCAACGTAAATGATGTAACTCAGTTGCAAACTATCGAAGATGATACTAGCACTGAGAAATCAGAAACATCTATATGTGTTGCGGCTCGCAAACATAAACGCTCCGGCTTGCAAACAAGAAAATTGTTGGCTCACATTAATTGCAAACAAGAAAATTGTTGGCTCACATTAATTGCAAACAGACTCATTATTATTTGCAA
>JAESGC010000069.1_pt1 | contig 43901 bp, 55 predicted proteins | sample 9266221 | NCBI WGS metagenome assembly JAESGC01 (sample SAMN14515568, study PRJNA621660) | algae metagenome | isolation source: Trichormus sp. ATA11-4-KO1 and co-occurring heterotrophs from soil, at the... | place: Chile: Atacama Desert, Tarapaca Region | collected 2009-05-22 | reverse complement strand
TCACATTGGATTAGATTGGGGACTTTCAGAATCCGCAGTATGTCGAACAGTTTACAAAATTGAAAATATATTGATCAGTTCAAGAAAGTTCAGCCTACCTGGTAAGAAAGAGCTATTAAAAATGTCAAGTCGCTTCGCTCCAATTCAAAATTCAAAATTATTAATTCAAAATTAAAGACAATTAGTGGGAGCTTGAACTCGCCACTAATTTAAGACTGCCAAATCAAAGATTATGGCAGGGGCTTGAACGAGCGAATTAATCAATTACAAAATTTTATTTCTTCTTCATTTTGCATTTTGAATTTTGAATTTTGAATTCAAAAAAGGTCATCACAGGAAGCATTAGTTGTGATGGATGTAATGGAAAGTCCAATTGAAAGACCACAAAAAGGGCAAAAAAAATTTTTTAGCGGTAAACAAGGAGAACATACTTTAAAAACGCAAGTAATAGTTTGCCAAAAAAGCGGTCAAGTTATTTGTCTAGGGCATGGTAAGGGAAGAAATCATGATTTTCGGCTATTTAAAACAAGTGGTGTAAGATTTGGAGAATTGCTCAAAGTTATCGCGGATAAAGGCTATCAAGGGATTAAGAAAATTCATCAATTAAGCGAAACACCGATTAAGAAACTGAAAGGTAAGAAATTGACTAAAGAACAGAAGCAATCTAATCGAGAACTTAATCGATTAAGAATTGTGGTTGAACACGTTAATCGTCGGCTAAAAATATTCAATATTTTATCTAATCAATACCGAAATCGCCATCGCAGATTTGGATTAAGGTCTAATTTGATTGCCGGAATCTACAATCATGAATTAGCTTTAAAAGCTTAAATAAAGCAGAAATAATCATCCTAATTCAGCAAATAAATAATTGCTGAACCAGTTTGCTATATCAACTTTTTAAGTAAGGACTCTCCAGCAACAGTTAATATGAGAAACTTTGTAAATTGTGGCTATTTTAACTTCTTTAACGTCAAGAAAAATAACCCTTCATTATACCAAAAAATATTTATGCAAGAGTTCTTGTGTAAAAATTTTCTGCTCTGGTGTTACTTCGATCATGTTTTAAATCGCACTCATGCCGATATTTTCTCACCAACCGCTTGGTAAATAATTTGCTGCTTGAGCGAATCTGCTGCTACTGCGGCAATATTTTCCCAATCTTGAGGTGTCAATAATAACTCTAGTAACTCGTGTAATATTTCGTGATTAGATATGAACTCCTCACCATAAAGTTCATCGTTCCTTAGAGCTAAAAGTAGAGATTGTCTTACGAATGGTGTAGGCAATCTCAATTTTTCAAGTATTCTTTCTCTTGCTGTTTTAACGGCTATTTTTGTGGCTGTACCTAAATTCCAGTCATTAAGTAGCAACCTGACTTCTCTATTCAGGGAAATCCGTAAAGTTGTGAAACGCCCCATAAGTTCAAAGTTAAGCATGAGGTCGCCAAATGCACTTCCCCAATCTAATCCAGCACCAATGTTACCGCCGACAAGCTCCTCAGCTTCCACAGCTTGCCGTAAAAATTCTTCATCAAGTAATAAATCCATTGGATTTACTTGGTTATTTTGTCCAGGGTTATTGTGATTTTCATGAAATTCGTGCTGATTCATTGATCTGACACCTCATTTAGAAGAACTCCATAACCCGTACTCAAAGTAAATCAAATCATCGTAATCTTCATCTTCACCCAAGTCGATCATGTCTTGACGTTCATAAAATTTTTCTGCCCCAGGCAAAGAGTGTAGTCCCACTCTACCCTCAAAACCAAGTTCTAGGCTACGGGTTCTAGCAAAGCTTAGTAAAGCAGTGCCAACACCTTTATACTTTGGTGGACGTTGGATAACCTCACGATTCCAAGGAGCAGAAGCAATGCCATCAACATAAATCAACCGTTGACCTTCTGCCAAGCGTGAACCATGCAATTGAGTTTCAATGATCATCAAACCCTGGGTTTCACCTTTGTACTCGATAGCATAACCTTCCCGGTTTGGTTGCCTATTGATAACAAACTCAAGCTTAAACTCCCAATCCCAAAACTTATCTTCTTGTTCGTACAGCCTTAACTGTTCTTTCCACTGTTCGGTATACTCATCAGCGTGTTTTTGTGTCAACTCTACTAAATCTGCTTCCACATTGATGCTATCTTGACCGCGAATTAGCTTTACGGTTGTTGGCATGACAATTTCTTATCTGGCAAAAGAATTTTAATCGACCTGTTCGTCTTCTTCTTGCGGGAATTCAATTTCACCATCTTCCATTAGACAACTCCAGTCAACGCCATCCACATCAATAGATTCATCGTATTTATCAGCTTTGAGTATTTGTTTAATTAGTTCCTCCACGGGAATTTTCAGTATGGCTGCTTCTTGTTGTAAATCTTTACAAACTTCATCCCAGTTATCTGCATTAGACACTCTATCAATTAAAATAGCTTCGGCCATACGAGTCTTAGAAACACCTCTGGTATGTCCCCACAAAGACAAACGAATTTCTTTAACAATAGGAAGATTTACCGGAAATCGGCGATCACGTTTTCTCATGATGTGGAATATGGCAACAATACTTCTAATTTTATCGACAAATGGCAACTATTTAGTCACTAAATGGACTATCTTAGGTATCTAAATGGTACAGAATAAAAAGAACGCCCCGATGAGGCTAGTCATCGGGACTTCTCCCAACCACAGACTACACCTGTAGTAAGGAGCGATTGCATTATGACAGAAATTACAAGTTTAAACGACTTTTTTATTAAACATCCCATGTATCATCGTTCACTTGCTGAATTAATGGGAGTGTCCACATCTATTGTTGACAAGTGGAGTAATGGCGATCGCCGAGTCAGCCAAAGAACATTAAACGAGTTAAATAGGCTGCATATATTTTTAAATACTAATCCAGAGACTAGAAAAAAATATATCAAGATTGCACATTGTGCAGCTTAAGATAATTAACTGCACAATGTGCAATTCAAATGCTTGCCCACCAAGTGTGGGTATTTTAATATTTAGTTATGGTTCAACAGTTCGACCAGCCAATGGAGAAAATCAGCATAAAACAATGCCGAAGTTTACTGAAAATTCAATCTAAGGACACCATCAACAAATATTTGAAGGCTTTAAATTTTTTTGGAAACAAGTACCTGAGTTGGGAACAGGTTCAAAAAATTTTAGAACTGCAAATATTTTTAGGTTTAAAACACGGGAGAAACAGCAAGGAAGACTTCTGCCAAATGACCCGTGAGCAGATTGAACAGACATTTCAAAGCTATGGAGTTGATGTAAATGCCAGATTATTAGCATTAAAAAAGATACATAGAGACTCAGTACAGCAAAAACTAACTCGCGTGTCAATCCTCTAAAAAAATGCCCTGCGGAATAGTTGCTGATTACAGCCAAATACACTGGTTAGACAAGGATTCATTAAATTTTTGCCTTCAATGACAGACTACATTCATTCTGCTGAATTTACCAAAAATAGACTTTTCAAAGATTGCCAAAAACCATAGATTAATGTGCTACTGTTGTACTACAACGCTGAAATGCTTGCTAGAAAGGGATTCAGCAGAACGTTAGGAAGCTGAGTGTACATAATCTGATTCTTAAACCCCGGAAAGTTGGTACATTTTTTTCTCATAGGGTAGTGAATGTAGTACAGACGGAGTAAGTACAGATATCCAAATATACGGAGATAGCGTAATGTGTACAGGAATAGAAGTCAGGAGTCAGGAGTCAGGAGTTATACCAATTTGCAATTTGCAATAGAGCCTACGGCACGCTCCGCGAACGCAATTCGCAATTATGAATGGAACATTTAAGATTAATTCACTCAGGCTACAAGCTCCTGATTTCAATCATGCGAAAAAAGAAATTGCTCACCCATCAATATTCAAGTCCTCAACTACCGCTACAGGGAAACAAGCTACAGTTGTGGGTTCTCATACTAATTCTTCAACATTAAAAAAGCTAGATATGACAGGGATTTGAGAGTGTGTATCTGTCGCATCTTTTTTAAAATTGGTATTTAATTGCGAACTGCGAACTGCGAACTGCGAATTGGAGATAATCATGTGTACAGGAGAGAGAAATACACCAAAACAACTCTTGATGGTGCAACTGAGACAATAGAAAAGGAAGAAAGAAATCCATCAGGTTTGTTAGAATTTTGTACAGCCATTATGGCAATTACACTTTCAATATTGACAGCCGCTTTGATTTTGCAGAGCTTTAACCATGCCAGTAGTATTAGAAGATTGGATCAGCCAATCAAGCAATCTGAGAAATATTTGTGAAAAGATTCGCGGATGTAAAATCAGCGATCGCACATGGTATGACTGGGAGCGATTAGCGGGGGCTTGTTATGCACAAGGCAAGAGAGTATCGGCTCGTCAGTACACACAAGAGCAGACAAAAATGCTGTTGTGTTTGGCATGGTTAAGGAAGGAGAATCCACGGCAAAAAGTCACTTATAGAAGCCTGAGAGATTACTACAAAGCCAATGAATACAAATTGGAGGAAGTATTTGATAAGTATTGCGAACAGGTAAATTCAGGTGAAGTATTTGTCGCAGATGAAGTCAAAGCACCACCAGAAAAAATAGCGTTAAGTGAGGTAAAGAAATGCTGCGACCGAATTATGGGGCGGGAGATATCCAGGAATTGTTGGGCAAGTTGGAAACAATATCTAGGGATTCCAAGGTATGAACGCTATGTGGAGGAGGGGACAGCCTCTTTACTGACATATATGGCGTGTTGGAGGCATGATCATCCGACAAAAAAGTTTCCCTCAATCAGCCGCTTAATCACGATGATGAAACATTGGTCGCGTCGGGCGATGACCTTGGAGACAGCATCGAGTGCCAAAATGTGGCATCAATGGCGGATGAGGGGATGTAAGGGGAGAGACTTACACAGATATTTGGCAATGTGTGGCTATAAAGTTTCAATTCGCACTTTATATAAGTGGGGTGAATTTAGCCAACGCAAGCATTATTCGGTTTCAGAGTTAGCCAAGTGGGAAAAAATCGCATCACAAAAGAGGTGTGCATGATTCGATTGTTAGACGGATTCAATAACGCTTTGGCCTTCACAATTAATTTTGTGTTGTGCGGAGAATATTGTAATTTTAGCTAAGGAGTCAGGAGTCAGGAGTCAGGAGTCAGAATAAATGAGACAAGCAGCAAAGACATTTCAAGATTTAATAGTTTGGCAGAAAGCTCATCAGTTTGTTTTAAATGTATATCAACTAACTGGGCAATTTCCTAAATCAGAAGTATTTGGCTTATCGTCTCAATTTAGACGTGCAGCCGTTTCTGTCCCTGCCAATATTGCGGAGGGTTTTAAAAAGAAAGGTAAGACAGATAAGGCGAGATTTATGAATACGGCCCAAGGTTCATTAGAAGAATGCCGATATTATTTAATTCTCGCTAGAGATTTAAATTATGGTGATATGTCAAAGGCAATGAATCAACTTGAAGAAGTTAGCAAATTACTAACAAGTTATGCTAATTCAATTCTGACTCCTGACTCCTGACTCCTGACTCCTGACTCCTGACTTCTGAATTCTAATCATTAAGGAGAGAAAAATATGGCACGTAGAGGCTCAGAAATAACAGTACCAGAAGAAACAGCAGTACAGACCCAAAGTAAAAGTATTACCAGAGGTAGAAAATCAGAAATTACAACTCATCAACAACAGTCAGAAGCGCAAGTGATTGAGGAGTTAGAAATTGCCTTTGACTTGGATTTACGAATGGCGATTATTCAAAGATTAGTACGAGACAAGCACATAATCTTTGAACAGCAGGACAAAGAACGTCAAGTTACAGAGGCATTAGAAATAGCTCGATTAGAAGCGATTGAAAAAGCAAAAGAGGAAGGTAAACAACAGGCTAGAGCAAAGATGGCTCAAAAAAAGCGAGAGCAAAAAGCGGTAGCACAGCAACATTTTATTGATGTGGAGTTGGAGCAATTAATTGATAGTTGTGATTATTTGCCTTATGAAACGATGAAACAAACAATTGATGGATTTGCAGCTCGTTTAGGCGTGAAATTGGAGTGGAGAGACTTAGATGATGGACAATTCGAGTGCAACGCCAGTGTCGCCTGAAGAAACAAGGGGGCGGGGAGCAGGGGTCAGGGGGGAAAAACAGGAGTTGCATTCTCAGGGCATCTCATCTGAAATTCAGGATTTCATCGATTCTGTAAATCAAGGGAAAGGATTTAATGCCGTCACGGAAATCATCAGCGAGGAAGTACAACGCCAACTCGAATCGCACTTACTGAATTTCCAGTCTTGCATCGCCCAGTCAAACTTGGCAGCAATTGAGGTAATGGCAGAAGAATTGCAGAAGATAAAAGAGGAATCTGCAACGTTAAGCGGGGTGATGGAAAGATTGACCGCAGCCGTCGCCCCCGACCTCCCAGCAACCGAGGATGAAGTGGTTTCATTCCAGCAAGCGATTAACAATCTGGAGCAATATGGGGCAATTATTCCATCTAAAGCAGATATTGTGGCGAGTCAATTCAGACTCAAGAACCAACGGGCTTGGTCATTGGTGTGGCAAGCTTTAGCCAAACTGTTGATCAAGAAAGTAGAAAAAGTGTTCGCAGGTAAGCCGAAGCAATCTGATCCACTAGAAGAAAAATTCAAACAACTGGAGGACGACTTTTGAAAACAGCGTATTTTCATCGAGCGTACTGGTGCTACGAGAATAATCTGGGAATTGCCAAAATTCATCATGAACCACTAGGGATTTTTGCAATATTGTTTGAAAATGGCATTCCTATAATCAATGTTAATTTCCTCAAAAAAGATGAGTTTTCGTACTACTGGCAGAAGTACAAAAAGCAAGGAATCACGTTACATCTAGGGTTAAAAGTGGGAATCGATACTGAATTAACCAGGGTAATTGAGAAAGAAAATATTTTCAAATTCCCTGAGATTAATTTAGAAGTCAAATTAGAAAATAATACCCGTTATTTTCGTTCACTAGATGGTGAATGGACAGAACTTGATGATGATGTGTTTGTCGAATATAAACCTTGTGATTCGCTAATAGACGTGAGGTAGTCATGGTCAGAGGATCTAAGCCAGAAACTCCCAAAGATGGAGCATTAAACCTCTCGGATTTGAGTGGTGATGTTAGCAAAGCAATAGTATTCCCAGATTCCCACTTTGGTCTAGAGTCAGCAGTTTGGGAAAATGCCCAACGCATTGCTGATATGTTGCCTGTGGATGTGAAAGTCTTTGGAGATTTAACCGAAGAAGATATTGCTGATGCCCTGGATAAAGCCAAAGGTGCAGAGTTTCAGTCAAAAAAATGGACAGAATACTCTTCAGCTATTAGTCGCTACCTCAAAGCTTTGTACAAAGTACGTGAGAAGCAAGCCGAAGTCAGTGAAAATGTGGCTGAAGCCAGAGTACAACACGCTGAATTGGAAAAGAACTTAGGGACATCCTTAGCTAATTTGGAGTCGAAGTTTAGACAAATTGTCGGTGGGTCACGTTCGGCGATCGCTTCTGCACAAGATGACCTGACTATTAGTTTGGGTAAGATTGCTGACCAATATTCTGAGTCCAAAGCCAAGAAACAGGAAAAACTGTCGGCAGAAAAAGCCAAAAAAGAACCGACTCCATACGAAGAACAAACCAGTAATTTGGTGACTAGATTCCAAGAACTCAGGAATGCTCGATATTCAGGAACACCCGGGATTACACAACGAATTAGGGCTGTAAAGTAGGGCAGGGGGGCAGGGAGCAGGGGGCAGGGGAGATGAATCAATTCAAAATTCAAAATTCAAAATTCAAAATTAAATACAGCCACCCACAAGGGGTGGGGTTTCTACCTACCTTGGGATACAAGGACTGTTTCGCCCACAAGGGGCGAGGTTTTGAACCTAACTTTTTTTTCATAAATAAAAAACCATGAGGACTTAGAAGTTTATAAAATGGCATTTGATGTCGCAATGAGAATTTTTGACCTATCTAAGAAATTCCCTATTGAAGAAAGATACTCATTAACAGATCAAATTCGTAGATCATCTCGTTCTGTTTGTGCAAATATGGCAGAAGCATGGAGAAAGCGACGCTACGAAGCTGCTTTTATCGCTAAATTAAATGACTGTGAAGCAGAGTCCGCAGAAACACAAACATGGCTAAAATTTGCAGTGAAATGCGGCTATTTAGATGTTGAAACAGGTAGGGAATTATATGGAACTTATAACAAAGTTCTAGGTATTTTAGTAACCATAATCAATAATCCATCACCTTGGCTAATAAAACGTTAATTATTCCCCCTGCTAAGAGCTCCCTGCCCCCCTGCTTTCACCGGAGGTGAAAAGATGTCACAAATTTGTAGATTATTGATTTGGATATGTGGCTTTGTCATAGCTAGCGCGATCGCCCAACTAATTAGCTTACTACCGTGGTCAGCACTGGTGATTGGAGTTGCGGCCACCATTACTTACTCTCAAGGTAAAAGTAGTAGAGATATGCTGCTACAGGTAATTGCCACTGGTTTAGCATTTGGGTGGTTGAAATGTTACTTCCTTGGTTAAGAATTGGGGCAAGTGGAATAGTGGCGGTGGTGCTAACGCTATCCTCTGACCCCAAAGAATTAAAACTATTCATACCTGCAAATTTAACAGCGATGGCACTCTCCAGTTATGCAGGTGTGTCCATACGAAAACTACAAAGATATTACGAAGACCAAGAGCGACAAGAAGATATGCTGGCTGCCTTGAAGGACACTCAGGCAGAGGAGCAACTGCAATATCTAACTAGTGCTGCGGAAAGGAAACGGTTGTATGAGGAATCGGACAAGGATACTGAACGGCAACTGAAACTACTACAACAAACAGCACCCTTGTTCAGTGAAGTGCTGACAGTTACTGGACAGAGTGGGGCGGTCAATCGCATGGCCTTGGGCATGATCCAAAATGGGGAATCCCTGGGGAATGTATTGCTGGCAACCTCAGAGGCAGAAATGCAACTGGAGCAAGCAAAAGTGCAAGCCCAAATTCATCAACGCCAGTTGGAACTGCAAGCTCAACACGCACAGCAGGCACTCAAAAGTGCTAATGCGGAAGTGGTGACGGTGGCTACTCCTAGTACAGCAGTATCTACTGAGCCAACCTCATCACCAAAAATGGAAGGCTTGAGAAAAGCAGCCAAGGTAGTTGGACTAGAAACTCAATGCTTAAGAGTTGACAAAGCACCCAGCTACGAGAGACTGATATTTTCAGTGAGAACTGAAGATTTTAACTCACTGAGTAAATTTAAAGCGGCGGCAAAACTAGCTCTGGGAGTAACTGCTAGTGATTTACCTTTCTATATATATGCGCCTGAACAGATAGCTGTAGAAATTCCCTTGAAACCAGAAGACCGCACTTACTACGACTTCCCTGTGCGGCAATGGAACCAAAGAGAAAGGCTAATTGTACTAGGTCAATCCCTGGATGGTGAGGTGACTATTGATTTAGCCAGTGAGGACACCCCGCAATTATTAGTAGTCGGCACTACTGGTTCTGGTAAGTCTAACTTCTTTCGCGCTGCTGCCTACTGTTTGCTCATGCAAGGTGCGCGGGTGGATGTTTGCGGTGGTAAAGTTTCGGATTATGAGGATTTCGCGGATCGTTTCCCCACAATCACGATGAACGACATGGGTAAAACTTTTGAGTTTGTGGGTGAGTATTTTCAGGAGTGCGATCGCAGAAACTCGATGACCAAAGCTGAACTAGCCCTTGAGCAACCTTGGGTGTTATTCATTGATGAGTACAAAGGTACTGTGCCACTGGATGATAAACAAAGGCGAACTTACGATCAGCAATTGTGTGAAGTTGGTCGCCGGGGGAGAGGACTAAAGATTCATGTTGTTGTCGGGCTGCAACGCGGAGCTAAGAGAGGAAAAGAAGATCCGCAAGGATTACCCCCAGATTTACGTGATAACTTGCCTTGTAGGATTGCGTTTCGCTGTGTGGATGCTGTCAGTGGTCGGATGGTGCTGATGCGGCGGGGGGAAGCCGTGACATCTCTGCAAGGTCGTGGCGATGGGATTGTGCAGTCTGGGTTGTTGGATAGACGTTTTCAGGCTTATCGATTTGAGAATATCCCTAGTTAATTCGTAAGTCGTAATTCGTAATTGAAGATGAAAACTAGCATAACGCATAGAACTAAAGCATTTGCGGTCAGAATTATTAAAGCTTGTTGTTTTCTGGATGAAAAGTCTGGAGTTTTAAGAACTTTGTCTAAACAACTGCTTCGTTCTGGAACTTCAATAGGTGCAAATTGTCGAGAAGCACAATCAGCCCAATCTGACAAAGATTTTATTAACAAATTAGAAATCGCGTTAAAGGAGGCAAGAGAAACCCAATACTGGTTAGAAATATTAATCGAATCTGAACTAGTAGAACAGCAAAAATTTACCTTACTTTTGACAGAGGCAAATGAAATAGGAAAAATTTTAACCGCTTCAACCAGAAAACTCAAAGAAAAATAATTACGAATTACGAATTACGAATTATTATGTTGCCATCTAAATTTGTTGAAGCGGCTGGGTTTCCTCTGCCCTGGCAAGAAAAACACCTACAGCAATATATCAGCGATCGCCTAACTGAACGTGGATTCCAAACTCATCTAGAAGTTCAAGCTAACGGTGGCAGAGCAGATATTGTGTCTAACTGGCAAGGTGGAGCGATCATCGAGTGCAAAAAGTACCTCAACCGTGACACCATATACCAAGCAGTTGGACAACTCAACCTGTACGGGCTGAATAACACGCACAAGCTCATCGTCATGGGTTTCCTCACGCCTGATGCCCGTGAGCAACCATCGGCACTCAAGACAGCTTCGATGGTTGAGCAAAACCCACGCATTCAGGTAGTTTTTGTGAATACTGATGAGGAGTGGTTGCCCGGTAGTAAAGTGCGAATTGGTTTCGGGGATTTCAGCTTTTGGAATCTCCGCCTCCCTCAATTACCCAATTTTCAAGATTGGCGTTGGTGGTTGAATGTAGCGAAAGCCAATCCTTTAATTTTAGTACTGGCTTTTTCTCTGTTTTTGGGAGTGCTGCCAGAATTGCAAAAAGTGGTATCTGCTACTTCAACACAGCAGATTCAGCAATCCAGATAAAGTAGACTTTAGAGAATTGAGAATAAGTTAAGATGACATTAATCATCTGGATAAAAGCATGAGTGACCGAGAAACAGTTCTTGAACTTGTAAAACGCTTACCCGAAAATGTGACTCTGCGTGAGATTCTTCGGAAAATCGAATTTATTGCTGCTGTCAAGTCGCTTCGCTCCAATTCAAAATTAAAAATGCAAAATTCAAAATTAAAGAGATTAATGGGGGCAAAACAATTCAAAATTATCAATTCAAAATTCAAAATTATTTCTTCTTCATTTTGCATTTTGCATTTTGCATTTTTAATTCCCGTAGGGGACTCACCACTAATCTAAGACCGTCAAATCAGAGATTATGACGGGGGCTTGTACCCAGAATTAATTAATTCAATTTTTTTATTTCTTCTTCATTTTGCATTTTGCATTTTGAATTTTGAATTCAAAAAAGGTCAAAGAGGGTTTATCCGAAATTGATCAAGGCAAAGGAGTTGCAATTGAATCTGTAGAACAGATGATCCAAAAATTACCAACACAATCAAAATGGTTCAATTCGCACCAAAACTTTTAACTGTTGATGAATTCATTACCAACTATGGTGATAGCACTCGTTATGAATTAATTGATGGGGAATTAGTAGACATGGAACCCACTGGGCCACATGAGCAAGTATCTGGTTTTATTGGGCGAAAATTAAATGTTGAAATCGACCGCCAAGAAGTATCCTATGTTATTCCCCATCGCTGTCTAATTAAATTGCTAGGGACAAACACAGCTTTTCGTCCCGATGTGGTTGTGTTAGACCAAATGCAACTGATTAATGAACCACTCTGGCAAAAAGAACCTGTAATTACATTAGGAAAATCAATCAAATTAATAGCTGAAGTTGTCAGTACAAACTGGCAGAATGACTATGCTCGTAAAGTTGAAGATTATGCTTTGTTAGGAGTAACTGAATACTGGATTGTTGATTATTTGGGCATTGGCGGTAGAGAATATATTGGCAAGCCTAAACAACCAACAATTACGATTTGTACGTTAATAGAAGATCAGTACCATAAACACCTATTTCAAAATAATGATCCGCTTTTTTCTTCAGTATTTCCTAGTTTGCAATTAACAGCACAACAAATATTTGCCTCTGGTGCAACTCATTCTATTTAAACGCAATGTTTCGATAAATCGTTATCAATTATGAGAATTGGCAAATGGTTAGAGAATACACCCCCCAAACACAATCCGATTCGACCAATCTCCTGCAAATAGATACGAACCATGTCTGGACCAGGGCAAACGCATCTAAAGTATAAGAATCCTTTAATAGCAAGGGTTTCGGCATTTTTTAATTTACCCTATTTTTTCGTCAATAACCTTACCCAGCAAGGGTTTTAGAAATACCGTGCGTTCGCCCTGATGTCTGGACTCAGGCTGGACATACAACAAAGCTGTTTTTTGATAATTAGACGAATCTAAGATTATAGATCAAATAGCTGAATAATTTTTCTAGCTTTGAGTAGTTACATGGGACTTGAAATTGCCACCTCTGCCACAATCGTGTATATCTTCGCTGATCATTCGTAGTCCGCCCAGCCAGGGTGTGGAACGGAAAACTGCTCAACAAAATGTATTTATCTATTTTTATTAATCCCAAACTCTATTAAAATAAAATCATTAAAATTATTATTTTACAAAAAACGGCTGTCGAATTATGCCTAGAAAATCCAAGGAATTTACAGAATTACTCAAGCAAAAGCAACAAGACAAAGAGAACCAGAGAAATTTAAAACAATTGGCACAGAAGGTTAAGCAAGGAGAATTTGGGGAATCCATATCTCAGATAATTATAGAACCTCCTGGAGCCGAAAAGATGTCTGAAGTTTTGGAAGAGTTTGTTGAGCCTTATATAGATTCTGTTGATAGTATAGAAGCCCACAGGAATTTATTGCAATTAGCTATTCTTGCGTGGAATACTTCTTTACTACCTCAAGCAGAGCAACGAAAAATAGTTGATAGTGCCTTGACTAAAAATTTATTTGGAGGAGATATCCAGATGCAAAAAGAAATCAAACAATTAGTGAATAAAATGATTGAGAGGAAACAAAACTATTTTCCTCAAATTAAGCGATTTATAACAGACTTTACCCTAAAAGGAACAGGAAAAAGAGTTCATCTTTCTGTTGCATCAACTTTACATAAAATTGAATAGAATTAAAACACTCAAAACTATGTCGGCTGCACCAACCTCTGCCACAATCGCGTGTACCTCTGCTGATCATCCGTAGTTCGCACAGCCAAAGATATCGCTTTCTTGTCACCAACCACAATTGCTAATTTCCTGGCACGGGTTAGCCCTGTATAAAACAGGTTACGCGACAGCATGATGTAGTGCTGCATATACAGTGGAAGTATCACTACTGGATACTCACTGCCTTGGCTTTTGTGTATAGTTACACTCCAAGCCAGCGTAATTTCATTGAGGTCAGCATAATCGTAAACCACAGGTCTACCACTATAATCAACCGTAACTTCCTGTTCTTCAGTATCGATACTCAAGATAGTCCCCAAGTCCCCATTAAAACTGTTAGAAACAGCATTATGGTACAAATATACTAAATCATAGAAAAATCGTTACTGAATCAGTACAAAAAGTCTAATATAGAGTATCTACACCGCATCTGCCATGACCAAACGTCTTCTTGTGGTCGAATCCCCCGGTAAAGTCAAAAAACTTAGTCAAATTCTGGGTGCAGATTGGATCGTCCGCGCCAGTTGTGGTCACATCCGAGAACTGAGTAATGAGGGCGATGATTCACTAGGATTCAGCATAGATGGCAGTCGTGTGAAGTGCAATTATATCCCTCGTGATCAACGAGCTAAAGAAACCATCCAGAAACTCAAGTCTGCGGTCAAGCAGGTTGATGAAGTGGTTTTGGCAACAGACCCAGACCGAGAAGGTGAGACAATCGCTTGGCATCTCAAGGAAGTGCTAGGACTCAAAGAACCAAAGCGAGTGGTGTATACGGAGATTACAGCAGCAGCAGTTCGAGCAGCAATTGCCAACTCCAGAAAACTCGATTTCAACTTGGTGGGTGCGGGGCTGTGTCGGGATTGCTTAGATAAGTTGGTAGGGTACAAAGGCAGTCCTCTGGTTTGGGCATTGAACAACGGAGCCAAAAGTGTTGGTAGAGTCCAAAGTGCAACCCTACACCTCATTTGCCAGCGAGAAAGAGAAATTCAGACATTTGTCCCCCAAGACTATTGGAATGTCTTCGTGGACTACGCTGAAGGATTTCGGGCTTTTTACAAAGGTACGACAGACTCTCGCCAGGAAACGCAGCAGGAAGAAACTGACACTAATGATGATGCCAACCCAAATGCTACAAAAACACCCGAATCTAAACGTGTTTTATCTGAAGCTGAGGCGACACGGTTAGTTGAACAAGCAAGGCAACATCCTCACAAAATTATCCACATCGAAGGTAAAACAGTTAATCGTCAACCACCTCCACCATTCACAACTTCTACCCTCCAACAAGCCGCCGGTTCCAAAATGAGATTTTCCCCAGATAAAACTATGCAGGTAGCCCAAAAGCTGTATGAAGCTGGGTTGATTACATATATGCGAGCAGATTCAGTGATGCTGAGTCCCGAATTTTGTGCCAGCGCGCGGCAATGGTTGGAGCAGAATGACCCATCAAATGTACCCCAGCAAGTAGCAAAACACCGTAGCAGCAAGTCAGCGCAAGAAGCACATGAGGCTATTCGTCCGACAGATGTTTTTCGCCCTTCAGCACAGCTGCGGGAAGAACTGCCCTCTGATGAATTCAATCTGTATGTGTTGATTTGGAAACGTGCTGTTGCTTCCCAGTGCAAAGCGGCTCAACTGAGAAAAACTCAAGTCATCACCCAGTCAGGAAATCTGCTGTGGCAAGCCAGGGGGCAGGTGATTGAGTTCTACGGGTACGCTCGATATTGGAATAATCTCAGCAAGGATTCAGAGTTACCTTTGTTACAACAGGGACAGGCACTCACTCTGGCGAATGCAGCCCATGAGAAAAAACAAACCCAGCCGCCGCCACGCTACAGTGAACCAAAACTTGTACAGTTGATGGAACGCAAAGGTATTGGTAGACCCAGCACTTATGCTCCCACTGTTGCTACTCTCAAGAAGCGCGATTATGTAGAATTGAAAAAAGATAATCTGCAACCAACAGCTTTGGGTTTGGAGGTGGATGCGTTTTTGCAGAAAGCGTTGCCAGATTTACTGGAAGCAGAGTTTACCGCCAAAATGGAAGATGCACTGGATGCAATAGCAGAAGGTAAGCAAGGTTGGCAGCAATATCTCAGCACTTGGAATCAGGATTACTTTGTACCTGCGCTCTCCAAAGCTAAATTCCTAGTTGCGGGTGCATCAAATGGTACAGCTTCTGTTGAGCGTAAGTTTGAAACTTCTAGAACTCATTGCCCACAGTGCAATAGTTTGATGTCAAAAATACCCAGCACTAAGGTCAAGAAAAAGTATTTCCTTAAATGTACCAGTGGTTGCGAGAATGTGGTGCTGTTTTGGAGCGATCGCTCTAAGACCTGGGAAGCACCCCGTAGCCAGGACAGCGAACCAAAAGCTCCAGCTAAGATAACTTCGCATCCTTGCCCTGTGTGTCAGAAGCTTTTAGAGGAGTACATTTATACTAAAGATGGACAGCAGAAGACAATGCTCCGGTGTTCAGATCCTCAGTCTCGTCAGGATAAAAAACACAAGGATGTGGCTTATTTCAATACAGCGAAAGGATGGTGGAGTCCAAGTTTTGGGGAGTTGCCAGTGAAGGTAAATTAACGGTTCACTTTGAGTAGCTTTTACCTTGATTGTAGTGATGCTCTTCCTGCGATACTTGGGATTAATAAGTTCTCAGCAAGAGCGAACATTGCCTGAGTTATCTACAGTCGGTGATTGGGAACTTATGCAAAAATAAATCAAACGTAAAAGAGGATATTATGCCAGTACCCGCAGAATACCAGCGTGCTTCAGATGATTTCTATAGGTATTTGGTAGATGCACGCGACATAGCAGGGTTATGGAGTACACACGTAACTTACACAATGACTCAAGGGGTGTTTCAGACGTTTCGCCGCAGGCTTTCCACTGAAGATGCGATAGCTTTTGCGAATGTACTGCCGATTTGCTTGAAAGCACTTTTTGTAACTGACTGGGATACGAATGAGCCGCACAAGTCTTTTGAAGATCGTGAAGAGATGATGAGGGAAGTAAAATCATTGCGTGGGGAACACAATTTTTCTACGGAAACAGCAATTAGAGATGTAGCCGTTGCCCTGAGACGACACGTAGATGAGAAAGCCTTTGATCGAATTCTGGCCAAATTGCCAGCAGGTGCATCTGATTTCTGGAAAGTATAACAGGCTTGTTCGTTGTTTTACCAATCACTTCCAAAGAGTGAGCATGGAATATATTCAAACAAAGCGATCGCACTTCTACACCTGTTGCCACAATGAACTACTTCAATCCCACCAATAGGTAACAATTACTGCATCACTATCATGTTCAACATCTTCACCCCACAGCGCCTCTGCTAGTCGAGCTTTCAATTGGCGCTGAAGTCGAAAAGCATATTCTTCATTTGTACCATCCGTTATCTCTACCGAGTCAGCGTGCCACTTTTTCCCTAAGTCTAAAAGTTGAGATACTTTTGTGTCTTGGTTTTGGGTCAGGATATATAAAGTATCAGCAGGATAAGCCACAAAATGGATGATACTGGTTTCGGGCATTGGGCTATAGTTTGCCATTGCCAAGAGGGTATCAATTACACCACCAAAACTCAAACCGTTTTCATCTGGTGCAAAAATTGGTTTTGTGAAAACAAAGCTTGCCCATAAATCTGTGCGCGAAGCAAGGTCAGTAATCACCTGTTCACCGTTGAATCGATTAAATTGGCGTTGCCAAACCAATGCAGCAAAAAGTTCTTGAGGAGAATAAGATCGAGCAATTAATTGTATTTTGGTTAAGTCAAGCATTGCAACCTATTTTTTCTTTACGTCAACCCCAAATTTCTCATCGCCTTCCACAAATTAGGTCGTCGTTTGTGCTGAATTTTCCATTGGGACAACAAGCTATCATAATTCTTTGGTGCTAACTCTTTCAAGGCCAACATCCATTGTGCATTTTTTGTATAGTCTGAGTTTTGGGACATTTCCGGTTTGGGTACGAAATTGTGTAAATTTGCTTGCCAATAAGCTATTACTCTTTCCCACAAATCGGGGGGTGCATATTCTTGGAGATATATTCTCCTAGAAACATCATCTGGTGTCGATATTTGGTTAGATTGAATCACAAACTCATAAAATTTAGGATACGGAAAATTTCCCTGGTACTTTATTTGGGTCAAATCTCTTGTTAACAAATGTATTACATTATATTCCCTACCCAGTTGTGCCGGATCTCCAGGCAAGTTCTCCAACCACTCGATAATTTGTTTCCTAAACCAAGTATGTCCTTTTTCTTCTGTCATAATACTATCGAGTAACCAATGCAACCACCAATTCTCTACGGGTTTTGGATTTGTATAAACATCTAAATATCTGTATGGTGTATTACGTTTAATTATTGATTCACGCCAAGATGTAAACAATGCTTGACGAGTATTTTTACTTAGTGGTATCTCATCAAAAGCTTTGAACATACTCGACCAGTCGTAACAACATTTAAAAGTAATCTGCTGAATTTCTAAAGCATTTACCCGTTCGATTTCTCCCAATTCTCGAACAGCTTGCTGATAATAGCGAAGTAAAGTTTTTTGATTTTCTCCATTCCCCGGAGCGTAAGACAATCCATCCAAACTAACAAATAGCAGTGAATTTTCCGGTGTCCAGGGATTCTTGTCTTGTTTATTTTTTAATAACGCATCCAAAGTCTCTTGAATCACTGTCAGACTTTCTTGATATTCCTGTTTAATCAATAAATCCTCAATTACAGGTAAACCATTTTGCCATTGCTGGGAAATAGTAGCCCGGAGATTGTTCAAATATATCTCTGGTGTGGCAAATTGCTGCATCAATTCCATGTAAATTATATGCCAATAGGAATAAGTATTTTCTAGTTCCGACTTCCACTCTTTACTTTCCCGATTGGCTGTCATCCCATCTAAAATTATTTTTTTTTGAACATCGGGTAAATTAGAAAAGAAATCAATCACAGCATCATCGTCTAAACTGGTGTGGGAAAATTCTTCTGACCATTCCCTAATTTTTTGAGCTAATTTGAACCCATTTTGTCCTTGTGACTGCACCAATAACCATTCCCACTCCAACAAGCTGCTTGTTGTCGCTCCTTCTAAATGAATCCCATTAGCAATTTCCATCCAATCGGGTATACCATCAGCGATGTCTGTTTCTGCTGACAACAAACTAGCTGCAAAACCATCATCATGACTAAAGCCATTCTCAAAAGCTGTTTTTACCAATGGCTTCATCTTTTGTGCAACTACTTCCAAATCTTCCACAAAAGTACAATCATCAAAATAAGGTTCTTCCCAGTGTACTTCTTGGACTATATATTTCCCCTCTTCCTGGGATGCTTGCCAAATAATTTGATTCCATTCTTCCCATAATTGAGACCAAGTTTGCGCTAACTTTGCCAAAGAAGTTGGTTGTGCTTTGCTGGTTTTTACCTGTTCTACTGTTTGAGGTGGAGCGATGATTTGAATTAAAGTCTCTTGAGTATCTCCTGGCAGTTGGGCAAAGGTCATTTCTCGCTGTTCATCGGATAAAACTGCAAGTAATTCATCCAGTAGCTGGGAAATTTCCTCTTCGGTAAGTGCTTCCAAGATGCGTGAACCAACAGAGTTTTGTAATATGATGTTATCCTTAGATTTGCTCTGGCTCTTTTTTGGCATCTCGGTAAATTCCCTTAGCAATATATCAATAGCCTATTTCAAGCAGAGGGAACTAGAGCAGCGGTCAAACATTATTTAACAAGTGTCAACCTTCGATTTCCATCTCCAGCAAGCTTAAAACTTTCTCCTCCAACGCCGTCAAATAAGCCCGATTGAGCTTCCCCAGCGACTCCAGAAACTTCTGCACCGACTCCTCAAGTTCACTGGAGTACACTCGGCTGATGCGATCGCACAATAACTGCATCTGCTCACAATCCTGCGGCAAGTATTCATAAGATTTCAGATGCTTTAGCCCAACCGTAAGTTCTCCATTCCAGATTTTCACTGTACAACTGTAATCGTGAACTGCGGTGACTATGCACCAGCAACCGCCCTTGCCCCGTAGATCAGGGTTGTCTTTAGCTAGAATTTGGCAGACTTCACCAATTTGGTAGGTGTTGGGTACTTTGGTTTTCTCCATTATGCGCTGCACCACATCCTTCACGACCCTACCACTTGGCACTTTTCCACCAGCTTCTTCTACAGCCTGTTGCCATACCTCTTGCTGTTGCTGGGGTTCAAGCTTTGTCAGGGGACGGACTTGGCGCTCATTCGTGGGCAGAATTTGGGAACCATTGGTTGTCAAATCCTCTCTCACTACATTTTGACAACCAATGCTTCAGCTGCGGCAATCAAGTAATTCGATTGTTGCCGACTATGCCCAAATCTATCACGGCAGTATTCTTCAAAAGTGCGGTGAGTCGAACGGTACAACCGCCTGTCGCGCAACTCCATTAAAGCTTTCCCAGCTTCATAGAATGCCCGTTCCACCTTACGCTCCAAGTGCAGGCGATCGCGCTCTTCTTCAGGGGTTAACTCTGGTACTTCAACAGCAGACACATCGATGATTACTGAAGTTGGATCTTCTTGAAGGGAGATATCGTCATTTGTGGAGTTAGCTGCTGAAGTTGAATTGGTAGATGCGGCAGAGGCGGATTTATTGCGCTTGTGGGGTTGTTTGTCCATACGTCCACCTCTTTTGGTTCAGTGGCGTTTACTCAGATTAGGCTACAAAGATATGCGGAAACTGTGGGTAGTTGCAATCGCATAACAAGAAAGATGAATAGAAAAAGCAAAGCTTTAAAGATAGAGCCAAAAGATTTATTTTACTCAGTTGTATGAGCCGATTCCTTGACTGCTGCTATCAGTTCATCAAAAGTACATTCGTACAACTTTATAAGTTCACTAAACTGGTCAATCCGTAGCTTTGGAATAGTCTTCCCATATTCCCAGTTGCGAACAGTAGATTCTGCTATGCCCACACGGCTAGCGACATCCACTGTTCTTAATCCCTTTCTTTCTCTTAGCTGCTTCATATTCATTACCTAAGTTTACCAAGAGTGTATTATATCTTATTCAATTATCTAATTACTATATTTAGTTAAAAGATACTGTTTTGCTATTGACAATCGCTAACTGGTTAGCAGATAATAAAAATATAGAGAAGCGCCCTGGACTCGCAATCTCAAGCGCTTCTCTTGCCCTAAATTTAAAGGCTCATCAATCATGACACACGCCATATACTCCCATCAACAGCTGCAACTGAAATCCATTGCCCGGCTCAAGCAAATCTACTCAAAAATGGGTTGCACAGTCGAAGTAAACGACAAACGCTGCAAGGATGCCTGGATTAGTGCGATCGCTCAACACCAAACCGCCCAACTGCAAAAGATTGACGAGCAAACCAAAGCCCAAGCTGAACTCGACCAATACATCAGCGACCAAGCCGAAGCATTTGCCCCAGAGGAACTGACAACTGTAGAAATCAACTTCTACCACCATGAAGTCTATGCTGGTCAACGGCTCATCGCTTACATCACCTATGATCCCAACGATTTTGACCTTCAGCCTTGGGTAGTAATGGTGAACGGCGAAGAGAAATTCCGTGCTAACACTTGGGCAATATGCCACCGCTTCATCCAATGGCATCACAAGGACGGCACACTTAATCCACCAACTTTAGATGAAATACCAGAAGTCCCCACTATTTTAACAATCTCGTTTTACGACCAAGAAGCATTTGTTACCGGGAAATTGATAGCCAGCATTTTTTATGATCACGACAACCATGAAGACTTGTACTGGCGAGTGATCATCAACGGACAAGAGATTTTCCGCGACCTTTCAGCCGCCAGATGCCACAGTTACATCAAGCAACAGTACCAGCAAGGCACTTTACCAGTGCAAAAGCCATTTGTAGAACCCTGCACCACAGGTAACGAAATCATGGCTGTTATTTTCAACGAGTGCGAGAAATACGAGTTGGAACTACTCGATGATGGCATTTACCGCAATGACATAAAACTGGGTGAGGTCGGCTGCACAGATGGTATTTGGTGGGCAATACGCACTGGAGGAAATCAGGGGCGCGTAGTTTGCGACTGTGTGATGGATGCTGTGTGGTGGCTATCAATAACCGAAACTTCATCCACAACAAATAAATACTTGCAAAACCGACCCCTGGAACAACTGACTTCGACTGAATTGCAACAGTTGTTTGCAACAGCAGTTTAGGGATGTGAGGGAGAACGTAATTCGCATCTTTTCTCCCTACTCCTTTCCTGTTTCTAACCTTTCTATCGCTTCATTCATCGAATAAAACTATGCAACCCACAATATCAATTCCTCAAAACTGGGAATACCCCAGATTCACATTAGGGCAATACACAAAACAAGGGTTAATTATCGGCATAGAGTACAACCCTGCTGGCACATTATTAGCTCATGAGTACGGTAATTCTTGGCGTTATACCGTAATGCCGGATAAAAACTCTGGAGAAGTGCGGCATTATTCCGACGACCAAATCCAACCGCTTTCTTTTGCAGAGATACAGACGCAACTACAAGCTGAGATTGAAGAATATCAACAACATATCAAGGCACTTCAACAGCAATTAGTAACCATCACCGGAGATAGAAACAATGGCTAGAACAAAGAAAAGCTGCTTCGGTTTAAATGCTGGTAATTTGTTGGATTCTCTGCGTGTTCGTGGTGGTTCTGCACCTTTACACTCTATCGGGTTCTCTAACCTTGTTATCCAATCATTGTTGGATCAAAAGCTAGTGAAGGTACAAAACACTGGTTGCGGTTTCTTGTTGGAGATTAATGAGGAAAAGTAATTATCACATTTTGAATTTTGAATTACCTGAAGGGGTTGACAATGATGAACACTGAAATCCAACTGGGTCTTTGTAACCCTCCCGAACCAGTTTATTTGTACGTCAAAAATGGGGAATCAAGCGGTGAGTCTTTCCTTTGGTATCACTACGACATCGACAAGGACAAAACCATCCCTGTACAACAAAGGGGTTTAACTGGTTATCTTTCAGAATTGCGTTTGACTGCTAAAGAATACAAGGGAAAGGACAATCTCAAGTTAGATATTGTTATGGCTGCTAATGAAGTTTACATTATCAGAACTGGCATAGAGACTGTTTTCGCTAAAACATTTTTATTAGCATCTTCACAGATTTATGATTTCTCGAAACCTCTGATTCTTGCTGTTACTAGTGGTGACGAAAATACGGTATTTTGTCGGCTGTATGATGCAGCGACTAAACTTCGAGTTCGCAAAGAGTGGAATCCCAATGCTGATTGGGGATCAATCATCACTGAAATACAATCTCGTTTGGGTGGGGCATCTTCATCTGTTCCATTAGTATCAGAACAACAAACACAACCTAAACTCACAGCACATCCCCAGGACTTGCGAGTGAAAAATATTCGCACTTTGTTAAATTATCCCCTGGATTTAGTTAAGGAGTATTTGCATTTTCAAGAAGTTAATAGCCCTAGCCAACTGCCTATCAGCAAGATAGATAATTTGGTAAAAACCATGTGTCTTGCTTGGGCTGCTGACAAGTTTGCTCATCTCCCTGATGCTGAACATTCATTTCAACAGCAAGTAGTCGATGTGGTTGTTAACGGGACTGATGAATTAACCGCAATCAAAACATGGATGCAGCAGGTACAAACAGCAAAAGTAGAGGAATCGTTATGAATTGTGCGATCACTACCCTAGAACGATGCTGGTTTCTTTCACCTCCTTGGGGTAAAGATATTCCACCTGTTGAAGTCAATTTGTTAGAGCGAGTGTACCTGAAGAACACGAGAGCTTTTGGCTATTGCTGTGGTGTCCACTGGCAATATGACCGATGGATTTATGCCATTGCCTGTGATAACGAAATCTTTCAAGCCACACAACATCAGATTATCGGTATTGGTCGGTTACAGACTACCACTGTGAAAAAACCGAATTTCGTGTTGGGCGAAAGAGTGATGTTGCGTTTTCATGATCATGCAACCAACCAGCGACTCGTTTGGGGGATTCGGTTACTTAATGGGACTTGGTTTTATGTGATCGAAATGGGATCGCCAACTTTAACCCAAACACCAGATAAGGTGAACCGATTTTCATTTGTCAACGAACAAGATTTAGTACGAGTGAATGTCTGAGTTTTTTTCAGTAATTAATGGTTGGAAAAATAATCAAATAATTAATCATGTTGACACACTTTTGGCGCGACTCAGAAATTAATCAAATGCCTCAAGATGGGCAAATAGGCAAATACAGCATACCCAAAGGCTACGTTAACGGCACTCAGATGTGCAAGGCTAATAACAAATTTCTAGCCGACTATACGAAGCTTAAGTCTACAAAGCAGTATTTGCAAGCACTTTCTAACGATATGAAGATCCTCATATCATCCCTGGTGATTGAGGTTCAGGGACATGGCAGCGAACAAAGCACTTGGATACATCCAGAAATTGCAATTGATTTAGCCCGATGGGTATCTGTCGAGTTCCGTATCTGGGCTAATAGAACCTTGATGAAAGTGATTATGGGTATTGAATCTGTACAGCAGCAATCCATGACCCAAGTGCAATTGCTGGCTGCGATTGCACAACAGATGGCCGAACAAGAACAGCGTTTGTTGGAGCAACAACGGCAACAAACTGAAATCTTAGCAAGGCTCAAAGTAGTTGAAGTTGAACAAGATCGTTTCAATACTCCATGTGGACATAAATACAGCGTTGTTGGTTTCGCCAATCTTCAAGGTTTAGAAATATCCGTGAAAGAAGCGAGTGCTAAAGGTCGAAAGGCAAGTGCATTGTGTCGAAAACAAAATATCGAAATCGAGCGCATACATGATCCGCGCTTTGGACGAGTTGGGCTGTATCCCGAAAGTGTGTTGATTGAGGTTTTCTCCAGTGATGGTTAGAGAAGTTTTTCGCGCACCCAAGCCCGAATATAGCACTTCGGCAGGCTGGGTCTTTCTCCAGCAAAAAGTCGATGTCACTAGTCAAAAAGTAAAAAGCAACCGTACACAAAAACGTCACGATTGCAGGAGGAAAATAAGTTGTTTAGTTATACACAATTACTGATAAAGTTCCGCATTCTTTTCAAAATTTAAGAAAATTCACTAAATACAGCATATAGGGAGAAGGAGTTGAAGAAGGCAAGAAATAGAATCAATCACCAGCTTGTTTTGAGTTTCAATCCAATTCCCCAAAATGGTGTATTATATTGTCTCCTTAGTTCAGATGTACTACCATCTCGGTCTTAAAGCTAATTACCACTGCTAACGAGATATTTCTCACTCTGACGGCTGAACTGAAAACGACGGTTCTTTAACCAGTGTGTGTGTAACGAACTTTAAAGGCGGTATGACCCTATACCGCTTACTTTCCCATGCGTAAAAATATTGGAGGGGATATGATATCCAAGCACTTACAAGAATGGCTAGACAGTGGGGTTGACGAAGAAATAATTGCCCTGAATGTGCGATCGCTCTCTGGTACTTCACCCTACGAATATCTGCTCTACAGCCCCAAAATATCCCGCCGTAACGATGGACGGCTACGAGACAGGGACTTGAAGAAATACCAGCATATCGAACTGGAGGGCTGGTGGTGTTCGGGTGTTGATCCGTTGAATAATTATGTATCAATGATGTGGGGTTGCTTCAAACCAGATCATCCTCGACGCGATCACCAAAAGATCCACAAGTTCATCAAGTACGAACACCCCTACAAAGAACAGACCCGCGCTTTCTTTTTGCGAGTCCCTAACAAGAGTTGGGTGAAAGTCTCAAACCGTTACGGTATCCCTATCACTGAAGAAGACCTACAACATCCTGGTGGTTTCTGGCATTGGGTTTGGAAGCACAATGTCCCAATAATAATTGTCGAAGGAGCCAAAAAAGCAGCTGCATTACTGTCGGCTGGTTATGCTGCGATCGCCTTGCCCGGTGTCAACAGCGGATACCGCACCCCGCAAGACGAGTACGGTACTGCCACTTGTGTTGAGCGGAGTCGAAACATTGGTAAACCTTTTCTCATCCCCGACCTGAAACACTTTGCCACAAAAGGTAGACAAGTGAACATTTGCTTTGACCAGGACAATAACCCCCAAACAGTTCAGCGTGTCAGAACTGCCATCAGTCGCATGGGACGGCTGCTCTTCAATGAAGGCTGTTCGCTGCGAGTGATTGATTTACCTGCTGGACAGGAAAAAGGGGTTGATGATTTTATTGTGGCCAAGGGACAAGACGCTTTTCACGCACTTTATAATACAGCCGAAACACTTGAATTATGGGAAATCAAGCTATTTACGCTGCTGACTTATCCGCCGGCGATCGCACTCAATCAAAGATTCCTGGATCAGTTGCTTGTTCCCGAAGGCGAAAAACTGATTATCCTCAAAGCACCCAAAGGTTCGGGTAAAACCGAGTGGCTGTCTGGTGAAGTGGCGAAAGCTCATGAACAAGGGCGACGGGTGTTAATTCTCACCCATCGCATCCAACTGGGCGAGGCATTGTGTAATCGCTTCGGTGTCAACTATATTACAGAAGTTCACGGTTCCGAAACAGGCGACTTGCTCGGATATGGCGTATGTGTTGATTCACTGCATCATGAAAGCCAAGCTCGATTTAATCCCAGTGACTGGACGAATGATATTGTCATCATAGACGAGTGCGATCAAGTTTTCTGGCATCTGCTCAACTCTGGAACCGAGGTGCAAAAACGTCGGGTATCTGTCCTGAAAAACCTTAAACAACTGGTACAGAATGTTTTGGGCAGCGAACACGGCAAGATTTATCTGTCTTCTGCCGATGTGTCAGATAATGATGTTAAGTATGTTTTATCACTAGCGGGGGAATGTCGAGTTAATCCATTCGTGATCGTCAACAACTATCGCCACAATGCTGGTAATTGTTACAACTACGGTGGCAAAAATCCCAAAGATTTAATTGCAGCATTGGACAAAGCAATTGCTACTGGAGGACATCATTTATTGTGTTGTTCTGCCCAGAAAGTCAAATCCAAATGGGGAACACAAGCACTTGAAGAACGCTTTAGGCGGAAATTTCCCCACTTACGAATCTTGCGAATTGACAGCGAATCTGTGGCTGATCCCTCACATCCGGCGTTTGGTTGCATCGCTCATCTTAACGAAATTCTGACCCAGTACGACCTAGTGATAGCTTCCCCAAGTTTGGAAACTGGTGTATCAATTGATATCAGAGGTCATTTTGACGCTGTTTGGGGGATATTTCAGGGAGTACAACCAGTTAACTCTGTACGTCAGATGTTGGCAAGGTTACGGGAAACTGTTGACCGTCATATATGGGTGAGAAAGCAGGGTATAGGGACTGTGGGCAATGGTTCTACATCGATGGGCGTATTGTTGGGTAGTCAACATAGCGCAACACGTGCGAATATTGCGCTGCTGTCAGCTGCGGACAATGCGGATTTGAGTTATATTGACCAGAATTTTCAGCCAGAATCATTACAGACTTGGGGCAAACGCGGATGTGTAATTAACGTTGAAATGCGACGGTATGAAGAATCTGTACTTGCTGGGTTGGTAGCGGATGGGTACACAATTATTGATGCCGATGACATCGATGAGGATGAGAGTGGGCAAGTCGTTGAGGAGGTGAAGGCTGCTTCTAAGGACTTATATACTGCTGAGTGTCAGGCGATCGCCTCTGCTGATGAACTTTCCCAAACTGAACTCAAGAAGCTGCAAGATAAGCGTGCCAAAACCAAAACTGAACGACACCAGCAGCGCAAGACGGAATTATCCCGTCGCTATGAAATTGATGTGACTCCTAACTTGGTCGAGAAGGATGATGACGGCTGGTATCCTCAACTGCGGATGCACTATTATCTGACGCTGGGGCGGGAGTATCTGATAAATCGTGATGCTAAACGAGCAAAGGCGCAATTAGAAGCTGGGGAGAATTCGGTTTGGAAGCCGGATTTTAACAAAGGGCAGATGTTAAGCGCGGTGATGTTGTTGGAAAATCTCAATCTGTTGCAGTTGCTTACGCCTGGAGTGATGCTGCGGGGAACCGATGACAAGATGCAAGAGTTAAAAGCGTTGGCTGTTCAACATCGGCACGTTCTTAAGAATTACTTGGCGGTGACAATCTGTGAAAAACACACACCAATTGCGATCGCTCAAAAATTACTGGCAAAGATTGATTTGAAACTGGACTATGTGGGTCGCTTGGGTGCGAGGGAAAACCGCCAGTGTGTTTATCAGTTTGTTCCACCCAACGATGATCGTGATTTGATTTTCCGCCAATGGTTGAGTCGGGATGAAGTATCACAACAAGAGTCGGTGTCAGTCACCAATATAGATATAATCACGCCAGTTACTGACACAACATCCCACAATTCTGATTTGGTGTCAGGCAGCAATAATGTAGAGTTACAAACTCACGTTACTGACACACATGATATTCCCCAAACTCTTATCCAAGGCTGGAAGGGGCTAAAACTGAGATTGCAGCAGGGGTTAGAGAGCGCGGATCGGTTTTACACTGAGCTAGTCTCCAGGATTGGCGAGGCTGTTGGTATTGCTGATGGGGAGCCTTACTGGAATGCCTGCGTGGGCCAGTGGCAGGTTTGGGTTAACTTTGGAGGCGGATGCAAGTCTGTGGTGTGCGATTGGTTAGTGGCGGTGTAGGTTGCGTTATTATCCGGCTTGCTGGTTTAACCAAACTTCTAAATCTGTCACAACGGAAAAATCTAATAACGCCTCTACTAACCCCTCCAATTGCTCAATAGATAATCCTCGAATTCGTTCAATCAACGATACATCAATTTCACCGAAACGACGATTTATTAGACGTATAATTAAATCCTGTTGTCCTTCTTTTTTAGCTTTTTCGCGGTCTTGCTGATAAAGTGGTTCTAATCGCATAATTAACTCCAAATCATCTGATTCTAAGTTTTGATTAATTCTCAAATTCTGGCGCAAGTTGTAAACTAATTCTAGCGTCGCCTGCTTATATGGATGATTAGATGGTAACACTGATAATTCCACAATTGCTTGTGACTGCACACGTCCTCTACCCAGTATTCTTAACCACAAGGTTTCCGATGTTTGCGGCAGTTGGTGAATAGCAACAATTGCAGTTCTTAAGGCATCACCTAAAAAGTATATTCCTGGCAACCACCCCGATTTCTGATTAACATTAAAGCTCGATAGTATTGCTGGGGATGCAGTTGGAGTCAGAACCCATAATTTAGGAATATTTGAATCCTGGAGTTTGGTTTTATTCGCTTTAGCATCTCGTCGCAATCCAGCTTTTACTTCTAATAACTTTTGAATACAATCACAGATTTCATCACCAGAAGCTGCATTGCGAAATGGTTCTAATATTGCCGGAAATTCGGCAAATCTTCCTAGTAGCCCTAACAATTCTATATTAGAGTTTTGCTGTGCTAATGGAGTAAATAACACATCAATTTCTTTAATCTCTCCTGATACTTTTTGTGAGGATTTTACTTCCCCATAAGGTTTTAACAGTTCTTCTAGATAATCTTTGGCAAATTCATCATGTACAAATCGAGTCATTCAATTTGGGGTTTTTGAAATTTATTTGAAGTGATTAATAATATTTTATCTGTATTTAAAACCATAATAGTTACATATCACATTGAGTTTCACTATTATTTTAGCTGACACATCATTCAAGTGAAGAGTCCGGCTGTTAAAGTAAGCTGTAGTTATCTTTTAGATATATGGTGCTTAGGCATTAAAGATACCATGCCACCACGTACAATAGACAGGATAAAATTTAAAGAATTTACAGAAGCACTGTTCGAGCCATTTGGTGGAAAACCGCAAGAGATTCCCCTTGAAGTTGCCCAAGGGATGATATTTAGTGCTTGCGAATACGCAGAAAGATTAGGGTTTAAACCACACAAAGACTTTGAAAAATCGCGTTCGCACATCGGAGAATGGGATGGGAAAGTACGTATTGAATGTGGTCGTAATGGCAAACCATTCTATGTCAGTGGCCCTCACGATAATCCACAAAAAATTATGGAAACATTAAAGAGAAGCAGAGGTGAAGGTAATTTTGATTTTATGATTGGGAGCGCTCCCTATTAAAGATGAGTTTTGGTAAATGCATTCAACTAGCGTTTACCTTCATTCAACTAGCGTTTACCTTTGGGGAGCAACTTCGAGTCCCAGGTGTAAAGTCCTATTTGTTCAGGCACTCTTGAGAATCGTCCTGTACGATGTCCTCGTGATAATTCTTTTACTACCTTGGACTTGATCTGATTAAATTCTTGACCATCAAGTTCTCCGCACAGTCCATTAATTACTTCAGCTATAGTAAATATTTTACCGGGATTTTTTTCCAGTAAAGAGCTAATGGCATCAATCAGAACTTGTCCAGAAAATTCTCCAATCATGGGGATGAGATTGGTTTTTGCTACTGGTGAAGGTTTTCTATTTTTGCTCTGCTTAGAAGAACTACGACCATTAGAATTGAGTAGTTTCAAATCCAGCGTGTAACACCCAGGTTCGTCTGGAATCAATGACCATCTACCGCTTTCTTTGCCATGAGTCAATGATGAATGAACTCTACCTTTTACTACTTTCAAAGCTTCTGGCTGTAGATCACCATAGAGCGATCGCATGATCAAACTTATGTGACAGACACTTCCAGCATGTTTCTGCAATACCTTGAGAATTGCTTCAGTGCGGTTTAGAGATTGGTATTGCGGTAGCATGGGAATTTCTGACCAAGAGAGCGATTTCTCTGGAGATTCTTCTGGTGTCTTTGTGTCCGTAGATATTGACTCTGATGAATCGTCCTCTTCTTGTGATTCTGAAGTTTTTGGCACAAAATCAATTAGCTCTACCAATTCAACTGGTTGTTTAATAATGCGATCACTATTTCCTTCGGGTACGGATGTAACTACCTCTTGCTTTGCAAAAGACGACAAATTTTCTGTTGCAGACAGTTGAGAACTAACAGGCTCTACTAAGTTAACTTTTGGCTCAGGGGTGAAATCATTATCCTCCAAGGGCAAGTTTTTTAAATTAGAAGCGACTGGCTTATTCATCACCTCTAGAGTTGGCAGGTTGCCGTTATCAGACCAAACAGATAATAATGCTTCTACATGATTGAGATTTGCTAAGGCTTCGGTGTATAACTTTTCGTACTTTCCTACAATAGGAGCATAATATTCTCGTAATTTTAACAGTGGATTAACAAAGCTATCAGGAGCAGAGGGTAATTGTGGTTGATCGTCCATTAACTTTTATTTTCACCATCCTTTCAATTTTCGCTTGATTTCTGCAACTTCACAATAATTTGGTATTAGTTATAGAATGTAGTCAAAAAATTTAACAGGCACCACAAGAGTCCAAATTTTGGTGATTCAAGAAGCTAAGTACGGGCGTATTTGTTCTTGTTGAGAATACAGAATTTTCATCGCTTGTTGTTGAATATAACTGACTCGTGATGGAGGGATATTCAGCCTTTCTCCAATTTGCTTCACAGTGAGCTTGCTTTGGGCACTGTACTCCGCACAATCGCTCCTCAATCCAAACCGCAGTGTTAAGACTTGTTGTTGGATTGGGGAGAGCGCTCCTAACCAATTGTCAAAATCTTGTTGAAAAAATTCCTGAATCAGAAGCTCATCTGGAGAGATGTTTTCATCAGGCAAAATTTCCTGAAGTTCTGTATCTCGCTCCTCCCCAATTCGCACGTCCAAAGAAACAAGTGGGCGAAATGCACCCAGATATTCCCAAATCTGATTTGGCTGTGTACCTAAAGCTTGAGCTATTTCTGTGATTGTGGCACTGCGACCCTGTGTTTTCGCTATTTCGTGCTGTATTTTCTTGATTTGCAGCAGTTTATCGGTCAAATGCAATGGTAGACGAACTGTACGGGATTTTTCGGCAACTGCTCCCATGATTGCTTGTCGAATCCACCAATAGGCACAGGTAGAGAATCTGTAACCTCGATTGGGGTCGAACTTCTCTACCGCTTTGTGCAAACCTATCGCACCTTCTTGAATTAAGTCCAAAAGTTCCAAATTACACCACTTGTACTTTTTGGCGATCGCTACCACCAAGCGTAAATTCGCTGTAATCATTTTTTGTTTAGCTTGCTGACCTTGGCGAAGAATGTTGCTTAACTCAGTTTCACTTTTGTCAATATCAGCAGCCAATTCAGCCAAAGTTGGCTCTCGATGTAGTTTTTGCATCAGGGCGTGTTTCTGTTGCTCAATTAGCATCATCTGCTGCACTTGCCTACTGCAAGTAATCTCTTGCTCTGGGGTCAGCATTGGGTAACGGCCAATCTCTTGCAGGTAGACGTGAAGTGGATCAGAACTTTGGGTGGACATAATTTTGGAAAATTTATCCCTTCAGGCTTGATATCTCAAGTATCGAAAATCATACCACCTAGCTCTCATTACTACGATAAGTTATAGGTCTAGGCTTGCGTTTGTTAAGAGGCACTGGTGATTTCTTAGGAGGTTGCGGCGGACGGCATTGCTCACAGTACAAAGGACGAGGGCCATAAGTTTCGCGTTCGGTTGGTTGATCGCATTGTTTGCAAATGAATTTAAAGACGCGGGTGTGAATCTCTCGTTTGTGCGCTCTGACTGTGTATTCTCGGACGTATATTTCTTTGCTTGGCATTGTTTAGTTTGAATTGGATATTGTTTGTTCCCACCAACTAGAATCTTAACTTTTGTAGTAGAGATTTCAAGTACATAAGGCTACGCCTGAAAAGTAGTGAGTTTAGTTATGAAATTAGGAGTATTCGTATGACTAAAATCATCGCTGGTACAGGTCACCGTCCTGAAAAACTTGGTGGTTATTCAAATAAAGTTTTTACTCGACTTGTAGCACTGTGCCAAGCATCTTTGGAGAGACTTCAGCCGGATCAAGTTATTTCTGGCATGGCTCTAGGATTTGATCAGTCCTTGGCTACAGCCGCTATCGAGTTGAACATTCCTCTAATTGCAGCTATCCCCTTTGAAGGTCAAGAGTGCAAATGGAATCATAATGATCAGGTTCGCTACGATCATCTACTGATGTGCAGTACTCGGATTATTTGCGTAGATAAAATGGGCAGGTACGCTAATTCCAGTTCAGGATATAGTGCTGCGAAAATGCAAAACCGCAATGAATACATGATAGATAATTGTACAAAAGTACTCGCACTATATGATGGCTCTTCTGGTGGTACTGGCAATTGCATTAAGTATGCCAAAAGTCAAAATAAGCCAGTGCTAAATGTGTGGAATTCATGGGTCAAGTACAAAGGATTTTGAGAAGATAGTGGAGTTGAGGACGTAATTTACATTTCAACCCAACTCCACTATCAAAACTAAGGCGAAATTAATAGGTAAAAGCGAGATAGATAAAACTATCTCGCTTCTATATATTGAACGCTACGCGCAACACTCATGAGGATTTAGCGAGAATTCGTATGAGTATACAATTGTTCAATTCGGTTTTAGCTGCTGTTTCTGATGGCAGCAAAAGACAGTGGAACCAAGCAGAAAAGCAATATCTCCGCACTACAGATGAGGTATTTCTTCTGGAAGGTTTGCTCAATCTTTCTAAGTTTTCCACAAATTGGTGTCATGAAAATATTAAATTCATCTCAGCATTAAATATTCAAGTTACTGAAATTGAAGCACCATTCTGATGGTTTACCAAAGCCCCGCACATTTGTACGGGGCTAGAAACGCTACGCGTCATTTAAATGAAAGTATTTCTGGAGAGCCAATAAAATGGATATTCAAAGCACACTCACTTTAGCTATAGAAGTTATCTTTTGGGCAATGATTAGTTTCATGCTCAATGATTTCATTAATGGGATTTTCTTGAGTTTCGCTCAACCTAAATATATAGTTTCTGCACAACCCCCTTCACCAGTTGCAGAAATCAACGATATTCCTAATCATGTTGTTGCGGAATCTGAAGCACATCAAGAATATCAGTTTGAAGAAATTCCTGACCCTTGGAAATTGGAAGTAGAGCCTCAAAATACTACAACCGAACCGCAAACAGTAGTAATACCATTCCCTGCGTTGAGATTACTACCACCTGCACAGAGCGAAAGTATTCAATCCACTACCACAGCTAAATCCCCTCAAAAGCGTAGCAGAACTCGCAAGAAATCCGCTTAATTAACTAAACTGTGTGCCTATATTTGCAGAATAGGCGCACAGTTGCTCCCAAAGAATTTATTTGATTTGACAACTTTAACTAGGAGAAAAAAATGGAAACTATCAAAATTGTAGTCTTAGCAGGGTGCGACAAATGCGGAGATTCAGAGTATTTACAGCCTTTTGAATATATTTGTGACAAATGCTTAGTTAAGTCTATTAAAAAAGATTTAGTAGATTTAGAAAATCAGAATTATATGTCGCAAGAGTTTGCAGAACAACTCAAGGATAAATACCAAAATCGTTTGAACCAAATCTTGCAAAGACAAGGCTGGCAATTGAGCCACACATAAACAGAGCGATCTACTTGCAGCGCTGCAAGCAGATCGCTCACATCAAGCGTGAGCATTCACAAGAAATCTACGTGAAGCAATTGAGTTTGCTTTGATGATAATTTTAATCTAGGAGAGAGAATGCTATGGATTTTATTGTAATTGCACAATTGGTTTTGTTTATTACTTTTGCATTCATAGGGAGCAAATTTGTAAAGATAATCGTCGATAGATACCCAACTATTCTGTTTTCTGATTACCATTATTGGATTTTAATGTTTAGCTGGTGTTCGTTCATTTCGATTGCTTTCTGCATTTGTACTAGTGAATCTTATCAATTAAGAAATACGATTGTAGATGCAGCTATTGCTACATTTTTTGCGTATACTCGTAGAGTTTAATCCCACCTTCCGCACCCTAAACTGTCACAGAGGGAAATTACGGAGAGGAATTAGATTTTCTGAGTGCAGTTCTGATTTGACCAAAACTAGGGTGTAGGGGGTAGGGTGTAGGGGGTAGGGAGAAAAGAAAAATCGTGTTGTAGGGATACACTCTACCCCCGAAACAAAGGGGTACAAGCCCCCACCAACCTACGGTATGGTGGTCTTCAATCAGTGGTGGGTTCAAGCCCCTACTGATTTTCCCTACACCCCACACCCTGCACCCCACACCCTTCTTTTTGACGTTGAGCCAAGGTATAAACCAGCAGACATAAACCCATAATCATTGCCAACGACTCGATTCTCTCTGAACTTTTGAGGAAAATGCTGTCGGCAAAAAATAGTGGGTCTTCGTTCTTACATTGCTGGTGAACCACGCATAGAGTTAGTCAACGCCCTGTCCTTGGCTGACGGGCTTGTTGCCGTTGGATGTTTCACTGAAATTATTCAGTGGCGCAAGCGGATATTCGTACCAACTGGCGATGTCTGCGACGGGCTACGCCTACGCGCTGCGGCTGTTCTGGCTGCGGTGATTAATATTTTAAGTTAATTGTGGAGAGCGATGGAGTTTTTACCCATCGCTTTATTTTTCTCAAATTGTTAAGTGCAAGTATGGCTACGCCAAAAGCAGGTGAAAACTGTTCACCTTGGATTCTCATCATGAAACTAAAATCTAGACTAACTGCTTTTATATCTATGAGTCTACTCCTCCTGCACAATACAGCTTTTGCAGCAGGAAATCGGCGTAGCCTACCTGGAGGAATCGCTAGTATTGATTGTACTATTTTTCCAGACGGCACAGAGGTTTTGTGGTCTGTGAGCGTTGCAGACATGGATAAACCGATCCGACAAATAGCTTTTACAATAACAATTGGAGGAAAAGCTACCCAAGAGTTTAACGAAATTTTACCACAAGGACAAACTACAATTTTTAGGAAAGCTTTCTTTCCTAATCGGAGAAATTTGCATGAGGCTGCAACTATCAAAGGTTTTGCATCTGGAATTTCTACTAGAGGTGTTTATGTTTATACGATTGACCCAGAGCTTGCTGCTACCTGTACAGCAGCCTATCAATAGTATCTAAAAGTAAATCTTAACAGTAATTGATTGCTATAATTACTGTTAAGATTTTTTTGTATTTCTCAAAAATTTACGTATGTACTTACAAGATTTATCATCAGTGTTCCATTTGGACAATCAGCTTGGATTTGTTGAATTGTCATTTAATGAACAAATTGATTTTGCCGTCTGGGTATTAATAGAGAGTAATACTAAAGTTTCTCCCTTTGATTTACATTCAATTGAAACTTCTCTTCAACACTCCTTAATAAAAGCAGAACAATGGTATGAATGGTTAGCAACTCTTGTCGCTGTATTTGACCCTCGATGGCTGTGTAAGATTGAAAATTTAAACAGTGAAATTGAATCAGAAATATCTCAATACCAATTTTTCATTAAAAATTACTCTTTGGATGCCACAAATATACCCTTATTAGATTGGGTGGCTATTCGTAATCACATAGAGCAACGTTATGCTTGGAAACAATTTCAGTATGCACAAGCCATTCAAGAATATGGACAACAGTTAGTAGAAACTTTATCTCCAATATGTTATTGGAGGCATCATAATGAGACAAAGGTATGGTTATCCCAAATGTGGGAACTATATCAAAATAATCATCCTAACAATCTGAATATTAATCAAATTATGGATTTAAGTAAAGATGTTATTTATCCTCGACAGGATAGTATTAAAAAAATCTATTTCGTTACTTATCCTAGTTTGGTTCAACATCAAGTTTCTTCAACTACAACTATTATAGGTATTCCTCAATCTCAGAAAGTTAATTTTCACTTTCTTCTACAACATGTAACTAGCAGCGTTAACTTTTGAATCATGCTTTATGGATATCCCGGTGATTTTCTCTTTTTGAAGCAAAGTTTCTACTACTCTGTAACCAGTTAAATTATCAAACAGAATTCAGGAGTCAGGATTCAGAATTCAGAATTGAATTCTGTGTGACTGGCGGATGAATAATTGGGTATAAGACCCCCACCAAATTAAAAATATGGTGGTCTACAATGAGTGGCGGGTCAGAATCCCCAACTCATTGATTCTGACTCCTGACTCCTGGCTCCTGACTTCTTCAATTCTATTTTCAATTTCTGTATGCAGTAGCTTGACCTTAATCCATGAATATTGAAGAAGGCAGAAGTACGAGGGCAGAGGGCAGAAGGAACCCTTACTCCTTCCAGTCGTAGGCAAAGAGCAGGAAGTAGAATTCCCTTCTGCCTCCTGCCTTTCTGCCTTTCTTGATAAAGCCAAAAACATTGAATTGAACAAACAATTATAATTAAAATAATTACAGCGAATGAAAAATTTAAGAAATTCATATAATTAAATCTCCGCTTCCTGTTCTTTATGCTTCTTCTCTTTCTGGTCAATTTGGCTATTAACTTCTTCAAAAGTTTGCAATAATTCAGGTGTGACTTGATTAGTTTGAACCTTCCCCGATTGCAAATTTAAAATCACCTCACCATTTTTATGAGCAATAGTTAAATCTTTACGCTCAGCGTTAAAAGTTAAATCATACATTTTGCCCTGAACTTGGGTAGAACCATCTTGTTCAACTTTCCCCCACACCATACCTATTCTTTGAGCAATTTGAGTCAGTCGGCTAATGGATTGATATTCTTGAGTATCTTTGTTCATGGCTGCTACAGCTTTATCTGATAATTGTTGACCAGATTTAAACTGATTGCCTACTTCCACAATCCGTTGTTTATACTGTTCTGGTTTACCCAACTTGTCAGCAAAAGTGTACCAATCTCTCAATTTATCAATAGTTATTAGTTCTTGATTTGCAGTATTTTGAATGGCATTTTCCTGAGAGTTACTTTGAGTTTTTGGTAAGTCTAATTTATCAGATTGAGGGTTAGCAGAAGAATTTACTACAGCATTAGAACGGTCAATATTAGATGTATTAACTGGATTATTATTGCTTAATTTTTGTGGTCGATTAGGTAATGATTTAACCTTCTGCTGATACTCATCTACTGACTCAATCACTTCTCCAAACTTTTTAGTCATCGCTTCAGCAGTTTGTCTTGGGATGGAAGCTGTAACCAAGTTAAACACCGCCAATCCTTTTTTAGTTTCCCGTGGCACTTGTTGTGCTGGTATTTGAGTAAAAGTTACATCTTGCTTTTCGAGCCACTGGGTAACAGTTTCAACCTTATGGTTATCCACAGCCATCCCCATTATTCCTAGCATTTTATCTTCTGGCGTTGTAAACAAAATAGTGGGACGTTCTTTAATTTTTTGTAGCAACGGCGCACTTTTTTCAACCCTCTTCTGTTGCGGTGTTACTGTTGAAGTATCTGGGAAAACTTGTCTTTCTTTAGTCCACGTTTGTGGATATTCAATTGTGTTGGGGTCAATTTTAACAAAGGTATGACTAAAATTGCTTTGTAGTGTGGCTGGCACTTCAGTTAGTTTACCAAATTGCAGAACTCCTAACTCTTTGAGTGCTTCCTTGTCTTTTTTGAAATGCAGTACCCCTAATGGTTTACCGTCCAAAAATACTGCGGGTCTAGTTTTTGATTGGGGAATTTCTAAAGTGACTTTTTTATAGTCTCTATCAGTAAATAATTCCTTCTGAAAATCATATATATCAACTTTATTAATTTTTAACAAATTTCCTTGGGGCGATTCACCAATTAAAGTTGTGGTTTTATTATCATCACCAATAGGTGTGAATTTCAGGTTGAGTTGATTGCCATGTTTCAGGTAGTTAATTTGCTCAAGTTGTTTAACTGAATCAGCATCTAATTCTCCCAGTGTTTTGCCATCAAACTGGATTGTTACTGCTTGATTAGGAACCGGGACAGTACCAATTGACAAGTTAACTGGTTGGGCATTGAATTCTTGACCAGAATATGAAAATTTGCTGATTTCTCTAATAGTAAATTCAATCGGTGCTTTCCCTGGTTGCTGGATAGTACCTGTAGCTGTATATGTTTCCCCCGGTACTATATTGACTTGAGCCTTTGTACCAATAGGTAATTGCCCCGTTCTTGGCTCTAACATGGCGAATTCTTTATATTCACCATCACTGTCTTGCACAAATATCAACCGGGAACCATGACGTTCATGATCCTGGGGATGGTGAGAACCTCTAATTTCAACCGAATATTTCTCATCTGGGTTCCAAACTTTCCCTTTGAAATTGTTCGCCTCATTGTCAATCGTCACTAATTTCATTTCTGTAAATTGCAGTTCATCCAGACGTGACACAATTTCATTGGGGAAAGCAAAAAATGCGAAATTGGATACCTTCTTTTTAACATCTTGCTGCTTATTTTCCACTTCATCCTGTCTACTGGCGGAAATATTCCAGGCTGCTGCCGCCGCCGATAACCTCTCAGCTTTTGGGATGGAATCATGAAACGTATAAGCAATTTTAGAAACTTGCCGAAACAATAAATTCAATTGTTCACTGCTGAGTTCTGGCTTCAATTGTTTGACCTCAGCCCCAGTAGTTATCATCCCTGGTTTTAGGTTGTAATCTTCTACTGACTGCTGGCTGACTGTCCCAAGTTTACGGTATTTGGGTTTGCCATCTTCCATCTCCCCATCAATTTGAGCGATCGCCATTAATTGATGAGGGCGATCCCAAGTGCGGTACTGCTCAGGGATTTCTTTGATTTCTATGTTGAGTGATTTTCCTTTCCAAATACCTGGATGCCCATAGCGAGTCAAGTTCGTAATTTCTAATTGCGACCCCTGCTTTGTTTGAATTATGGCTGATGGCCCTCGCTCAGTCTCCCGTCGTCGCTCCATCTCTACAGCTGCATTGAATTTCTGATCAAATTCCTGCTTGGCAAGAATGGCAGAAAACCTTTGCTGTGGGGTAAATTCTACCCCCTTGAATAAATCTTGAAACTGAACTATCGGGCGTGATTCAAGTTTAGATTCGTGGAAGTATTTATTAGTTTGGTTGATTAATAATTCTACTGGTGAGTAACCTTTGGTATTAATACCATTGTTTAAATAAATTACTTTTAATTTTTTATCTTTAATATAAGAGACATCTCTATACAAATAACGTTTATTCTCCCTGATTAAATCCATTTCTGGTTTTCTAGAACTTTTGAATAAATCCACGGCTATTTGGTTTTGGTAACAGCCTTCTTCAATCATCTGGCGATACATTTTACGGTTAACATCCATCGCCTGTTGCATGATTTCTGGCGTTCTATTGGGATTTTCAGCCAGGGCTACAAACTGTTGCATATAGGGCTTATATTCTGCCCTACTTGGTTTTGGTTTATCATAATGTTCCTGTTCAAATAAACTCTGATAATGGCTGGAAACTTGGTCTAAATATTGCGACTTTTGCTCAAGTGTTCCATAAGTATTGAAGACTTCAATTTCTGACTCTAATGCTTCTAGTGCTGTGACTTGGTTATTGATAATCCCCACACTAATTCTATCGCTCATGTGGATAGCGATTACTTCAAAGGGTGGTTGTTCCCCAGTTGTAGGGTCGTAAAAAGATTGTTTACCGGGTTTATCTGTAGGAGCATAAGCATTTTCAGGTTCGTTTCTCTTTTCTGCTTCGGCTGTGAAATTGGGATATTTACTGGCAATTTCCACCCCAATACAGTCGCCATCAAAATCTCTAGCCTGACGCTCTGATTCTGTTTCGGCAGGGTCTATAAAATCAACATCAATTCCTTGTGCTTCTAACTCTGTGATTCTTGACCTTATCCGTTTATGGTCTTCATCGTTGACTACAATAATTCCTTCTAAATCTGTACCATCTGGGGCTAGACGATCATCAACGTGTTTATTAACAGAGACACATAAGCCATTTGAATTTAGAAACGGAGAGCGAAAGTTAAGAACTTTTTTATCTTGTTTTATCCAAGGCACGCAAATTTCACCATTTTTCAAATCCTTGGATGGGATAATCATTCCCCGGTCAAAAGTTATAGTTCTGCCAAGTGCAATATTCTTCCATTCATTCTGAATAAATCTTTGTAGTTCTAGTTTTATCTTCTCAGTTTCTATCAGTTGATTATGTCCCAGCAAATCTGATTTAATGAGTTTATACATTAACTGGTTGGTTCCAGTATTATTCTCAGTTTCTTCATCTTCATCCAGGTCATTAGTATTTTTTTTCGGGTTCACTAATTCCTGACGTTTTTCGTATTTCTCACAATAAATTTGTGCAACCTTTCTAGGATCATTCTGAGCTTCTGCTAGTTTTTGAGCTTGTATTTCTAGCTCCTCAATAAAATCTTTAAGTCCATGAGGAAAAGATGCTAGTAGTTGCGAAATGGACATCTTACCCTTCTCGGATTGCGCCTTTTCACCCAACCAAATATTTTGCTGGTATAGTCCTGGTTTTATTTGTGGTTTAGTTGGGCCTTTGGGATTATCTTTATCTGTTCCTTTGAAACTAGAGATGGGGATAATCAGGTCAATTTTGGGTTCATTGCTAGGATTAGCATATTCTATGCTATCCAGGTTGTAGGGTCGCAGTGTCCCTTTACCAAAGCGATACTTAGTATCTTCTCCACTTTGCTCTTTCCAGCCAAAACGATGTTGAATTACCCGATAACTTTTATCTTCTTGTTCGTTTCTTTTGGTTAATTTATCATATAATTCAGTGGAAATTTGACCATAGCAATCTCCTACCAGTTTCCAAGCATTTTTATTGTTAAGTATTCCTCCGTTTTCTCCCTTTCCATCAGTTGAATCATCTACTACCAGAATATTTAGCTGTTCACTGATTGAATTTTTACAAGCACCAAGAAAGATAGAGCCGTAACCACTTCGGTCTTTACGATCTGGGCAAAGTTTTTCAATTACTTCCAAACATTCTGATGGGCCGTAGAGTAATCGAGTTTTTGAAGATAGCAGAAGAATATGACCATCTGGATGATTTCGTAAATCATCTGGTTTACTATATTCATCTGCATATCCAAATGAAAAATCTTTATTTGGAAAGTATGATTCAAGTAGTGTATTATCTAATTCTTCAGTTAAAATTGATTCAGGATTCTTGTTATCGCCATCTATGTGAATCCATTGATTGAGCCTAGCATCACAGTGTTTAAGTTTTAGTGTCATAATTTTCAAGAATTAAAAATTTTTAGGAGGTTTGATATGTCACGAATAAAACGTTGGATCAATATGCATGGTAAAGAATTTAATGCTGATGGAACATTGAAAGATGAAGTAAGACAGCAAAAGTTATCTAATGGCGCACATCCGGGAGCAGTTGATAGTTATGCTCGTCGATTAAAAAAACAATATGACGAATGGAAGCACCTAGATGAAACCGACCCAGAGCCGTGGCCTGTTTACACTGCTTACGATTTCTTCACAGAGGAAGAGAAACGGCAGTTTAACCCTGACGGTTCTCTCAGGGCAGAGTATCTAGAAGAAGCCTTACAAAAGGGCTTTAGTGAAGGAGCGCTCGAAGACCAAGAGCGCCGCAAAAAAATTGATGTAGATAATTACAATGCGGTATCTGCTGAATATGCAGAACAAGGCATCAACTTTGGTGAACAAGAGATGAATAGGATAAGGGCTTCCAGCAGAACATACGGTCAACGGCTGAAGCAGATGCAACAAGACCTGCGAAACTTTGAGGACGCTGACAGTCTGCCTTTCGATAAGGACACAGCGTTTTAGTTAGCGAATTCTGGGATAGGGAAGTTTCGCTCTATTTCTAATTTCCTAACATCTAAATCATCTTGGACGATGCGATGCTGAGTTTTTTTGCGAACAATGTCAGCAATCAAATCGTTCCAATCTTCGTGATTAGATTTATCCACCTGGGGCGAGTTTTTGATGATAGGAACGCAAATATCTTTCGGCAAAGAGCTAAAAGGAGATTCGTCAGTGGTCAATACAAAGGGATGAAAGCATTGATGGACAGCATTGTTCTTAATGATGATATGCAAAATGCTAGACATCAAAGGCGTTAAAATCTCCTGATATCTAGGATTAAACCCCAAAACTATCAATTGTTTGTCTTTGATTTTTAGGGGGAAAGTTGTCTTTCCCAAAAAGCAATCGTCAGTAAGTTGTGCTGCAATGAATTTTTCGAGTATTACAGAAGCAGCGGAGATTATACTAGCATTGGTTTTAGTCCCTACTGTACTAAATAGTTGCCCAAACGCCACCTGGAGCCACGGATTTAAGTTAGCAGTCATCAGCCTTTCTGTCAGGTATTGGCTCCCAAGTATGGCAGAAGCAGTCTTGATGTCAGGCAATTGAAATTCTTTGGTCAACATCAAGACCGCTTGAATCAGTTGAATGGTGGAAGGAGCAGAAAAACTATCAAGATTCGAGCTAGTGAGTAGTCCAATTTTACAGATAGCGATCGCTAACTGATGTGCAGCTACAGCGTCGGCAGAATCTTTCAGTAAATCGAGTAGATTCAATGTCGATGATTCTGGAAACCCTGGCGCGAGAATATGAATGTCATAGCCTCTATCCCTCGCATGAAGAGCGATTTTAGCAATAGAGGGGTAGTTGGAATCATAAATTAATATGGGGCGTTGTTGAGCGATCGCAAAGTCGAGCATATGTTTGTTAGTTGGTGTAGTTTAATTGTGAAGATTATTTTCTGTTTAATATCCTTTGCTTGCTTTTCAAGGATGAGATAAATCAATTAAGCCGGATGCCTATAGCCTTATAAACAAGAAGAGCCATTACAATATTCCACACAAGGATAGAAGGAAAAAAACCACTCACATAATGCAAAAGATTAGAATGCAAGTACTGCTTAACAAAATCTTTTTCCTGTTCCGTCATTAAATGATTTTTTTCTAACATTTTAATACCCGTACTGGTAGCACCTTTTTCTTCTAAAAACCTGGCTACTATTAACATTGCTCCAGGTAAAGCTCCTAATAGAAAAAGCCACCAAATGGCTGGTTCTGAAAAGAAAAGTGGAAAAATAGCCAACATACTAAGAATGAAAAATCCGCCCCACAGGTATTTAGAAAGTGACAAGTAAGACCGACCTTTATTAAAATTAATAGCATGACCGCATTCATGAACGCTAACAGCTAAAGCTTGTAGAGTTGGATTTTCGTAATGCTCTGGGTTAAGATATATTGTTCCATAACGACCTTCTTGTGACTTAAAAACATTATCATTAGATTTTGAGCCTTTTCGGATGGGTAGCTCACTTAAGTTGTTTTCATATAGAACGTCTCTAGCAATTTTACGTCCAGCTTTGTTGAAAGAGTTCGGAGCATTGAAATTTGGTTCTAGTCTTCGCCGCAATTGAAAGTGTCTGTTAAGCCACCACAAAAACATACAAGGGGAAATGACTGAAGATCCACAGGATAAATAAAGAAGGAAGAACATATTTCTAAAATCCTTTTAAAAATGATTAACGTTACGCCAGTATTTTCGGAAAGTACCGCTTATTGGTACTGCCTATGCTGACATTCTACTGTCAGGGTAAGAGCATCTCAATCAGGCTTGACATAAGGGCTGAGAAGAATCTAATGTAGAGTCAATGAAACAAGAACTGAGAACTTGAATCATATAATCGTTATCCATACCAGTGCGTTTCATTTTTTG
>JAESGC010000068.1_pt1 | contig 43952 bp, 48 predicted proteins | sample 9266221 | NCBI WGS metagenome assembly JAESGC01 (sample SAMN14515568, study PRJNA621660) | algae metagenome | isolation source: Trichormus sp. ATA11-4-KO1 and co-occurring heterotrophs from soil, at the... | place: Chile: Atacama Desert, Tarapaca Region | collected 2009-05-22 | reverse complement strand
GACAGCGCCAATCATCTGCTTTGATATGTTCACAACCAGCTCGGCGCATGGCATCATAAGGCACACCAGGAGCTGAATAACGCCAACGTCCTTCCGGTGTCGGCCCAGACCTCGCCTGTATATCTAAGTATCTACCTCTGTTTCTATTTCTATATTTACCCCAATTACTGTCTCGTTGATGGCTATCTTGCTGATGACGACAAGCGATCGCAGCATTTGTTTCAGAAATACCATCGTTCATTAGGTTTCGCATACACAGCCGGATTGATTCTCCAGCCATTACAGGGTTTGATAACTGCACAGCACTTCCTATTACCCCCAAAAGTAATACAGATATACAAGTATAATTTCTCCGGTTTAGCTGCATAATTTTTCTCCAAGTTAAAGATATCGTAATAATTCGTAATTTAGAAAGACATTTTCTCGTCTACCAAAAGGTTTTACTTACGTTCTAGAAAATAATTAGCTTCCATCTGACGTAAATGCTCAACAACTTGATTTTGCTGCATCCTAGTTTCATGATGATCAAGATGCTTTTCATTAAATTTGGATGCGGTGTTCCGTCGCCAAAGAGGGTTGAGTTTTAATTTAGGTTTAATGAAGAGAATGTGCATAAATTTCAACGCCTGTTTGAATTTCATGTCTGAATCATAAAGGCAGGCATTAAAGGTAAACTTCCCACAATTGACTCACTTGATTGTGGGAATCGATTGAGTGAGATAACCAGATGGCTCAATCCACCGAAAGGTTAACCCGATTGGGTGAAGTTGATAAAGCTTTGTAATTAATAAAATTAAACTTACTAATTACTAAATATTATGCAAAACAAGATAATAAAATTAAAATTAATTTTGGATAAATGCAATAATATAGCAGTTTTCGACCTAGTGAGGTACATTTTAAAAGCCACTAATTTTTGTAAATAAGATTTGGGTATACTCAGTTATTTAGGAAAAATTATATAATTAATTCTCAAGTTTAAATACTTTTTTATAGATAAAATCTACCCACCTTTACTAATAAAAATAATTGTGAGTCAAATTTTAAATCAGTTCAAAAGTAAGAAAAAATCTTCTCTTGCCATCATTTCGTCAGAATTTTGGACATGGCGACAGCAATTTTTTTTAAATCGAATTCAATTACTGGCTTGGGTTTTTCTGATTGTTTTAATCATGGTGCTAATTTTAAATGTAACTATTACAATTCCTAGCTTGAATGCTTCTGGTGACACAAAACTGGCTTTTAGTGCAGAGCGAATGCGTGAGTATTTAAAAGTTGCAGTCTGTCAAATTTTAGGTACAGGGATTTATTTGTTATTAGCTAAATCTTATATATTTCAAAAGTTTCCAGAAAAGATGTTTTTGCTGTTGAGTGGATTGATATTGATGCCGTCTCAAGTCATCGCCACTCTAAAAGGACAAGCCAGCTTTGATGCAAATGTGTGGATTTTGTTTTATGCGATTCAAGCTATTTTGGTTCCGGTAAATTGGCGAGCGCATCTCATCTCACAAGTAACTGTGATTGGATATTGTGCCATCACCTTAATGATTGGTTGGCGTGACCCACACACAATTGTCTCTGCTGCATACACTGTAGGTATATTTTATACAATACTGATTTGTTCTGTAGCTGATATTGGCGTATTTTTATATGAGCGATCGCTGCAACGTGAATTTGAATTACGTCAACAGATCCGGGTTTTTCTCCATGCTGTCTCTCATGATTTACGCAATCCGGTAATTGGGATGGTGATGACTCTCAAAACTTTTTGGCATCCTGAGCAACACACAGCACAAATTCCCCAAGAATTACTTCATCAAATCATAGAGAGTGGAGATAGACAAGTTGCTTTAATTAACTCTCTATTAGAAGCCCACGAAACCGAAGTACATGGGATTGTGCTACATCAGCAACCCGTGAAACTGCATGAGCTAGTGCAATCCGTAATCACAGATTTGCAACCCTTTATTCAGCAAGCAAACACCACAGTCATATATAAAATTCCCACGAATTTACCCTTTGTCAAGGCTGATGCCCTACATCTGCGGCGGGTATATGAAAACTTAATTTTGAATGCCTTACGCTATAACCGAGCGGGAATCAGGCTGACATTGGACGCAGTTGAAGAAAATCTCAAGCACCAAATCTGTTGTACTGTTCAAGATAATGGAATTGGGATGACACAACAACAGGGCGATCGCTTGTTTGAACTCTACACTCGTGGACCAAATAATCGTCAATCCCTCGGTTTAGGATTAGGTCTTTATATCTGTCGGCAAATTGTCACAGCTCATGGCGGAAAGATTGGTGTGACAAGCAGTCCAGGAAACGGTGCTACTTTTTGGTTCACCCTGCCTATCTAAAAGTGTTTTACGACATTAAACCGGTTCGCAGAGCTACTACAGCCGCTTGCACCCGGTCATTCACTAACAACTTATTCATAATGCCTCTAACATGGGTTTTGATTGTATTCTCACTTAGGTATAACTCTTTAGCTATTTCTGGATTGCTGTAACCTTCAACAATTAAGCGTAGTACCTCTAATTCCCGTTCTGATAATGTTGTATGAGAAATAGACTGAGTGGTTTTAGTCGCCGGAGTGACAGGTTTGAGTTGCTCAACTACGGTTTTAGCTACTTGTGCATCTAAGTAAGTAGCTCCTTGATAAATTACATCAATTGCTTTGACTAACTGCTCTGCACTAGTTCCTTTGACACAATAGCCATCAGCACCGCTTGAAAGTGCTGCCACTACCTCCGTTTGCGAGGTATGGGAAGTGAGCATGACAATTTTCACATCAGGTAAAACTTTTTTAACTTCTTGTGTAGCCGCAATTCCATCCATGTGTGGCATTCCCACATCCATTACTATTACATCAGGCTGGAGAGCGATCGCCATCTCTACACCCAAATATCCGTCCTCTGCTATACCCACAATTTCCAATTGAGGATAGGTAGAGAGTGTATGTTTTAACCCAATCCGCATCATTGGGTCATCTTCAACAATCAGAATTTGCAGCTTTAGTCGCTTGAGTTCCTCACTCATAGATGCTTTCGTTCATCCTCTTAGTCATCATGTCAAATTGTAGCGATAACGTAACCGTTCAGGGGGTGTAAAGAAGACGAAAAACAACCCCCAAAATCCAGCAATAAAATTAAGCAGCTTTCAACAAGTCAGAATCATCAGAACAAGTAGCAGTTTCTGGAATCAAAGAAGGAGCAGTTGTACCACCACGAGCCGCAACAACAGCCTGAGTCAGAAACTCAAAAACATGACGCTTTTGAGACTTGAGAGTTGTCACCACAGTTAACATCCGAGCCACAAAAACACTACCTGTCTTAGTTTGAGAGCCAAAACTAGTCCGTCGCCAGATAACAGCAGGACGAATAGCTCGTTCTGCGGCATTATTAGTGGGTTCAACACCAACAGTAGTCACAAATAAACACATCTACAGGTCAATTGATGTAGACGATGTTCTCTGACTATGGGACTGATGGGTGGTATTTCTACTATTTGGTGACGATAGGGGTTTGTATCAACTCCCGTGAGGTTAGCTCCACAATTTCCACATTCTTCTGGATGATGGTCTATAACTTCGCTACATTCTTCTATGGGGTATAAGTCGCGGCTATTTCCTTTATGACCTGGTTGACCCCCTCGTTTTTTGCTGCTTTTCTGTTTTACAGGCTTTTTTCCAAATCCCGGTGGGTCACTTGATGGTGGTGATGATGAGTTCTCTGATGTCCGATTAATTTTTTCCAATAATTGTTCTTGAACTGTCAGGACTTCCGTTAGTTTCCTTTCCTGCTGTTCTATTTGATGCGCCATTTTCTCCACCAGTTTTTTGACGCTGGTTGGAGTTTTACCCCAATCTTCTGGTGGTATCTGTTCTAAGTGATTGACGCACTTCTGTTCCATGCCACTTAATTTATCAGATTTTGGGGGTAACCTTTGGTTCTCTTTCTTTTATCCCCCTGAACGCTTACTGGCAAACAGTCATTGTAGAATTCGTGGAAAGTTTTGACCAACCTATCTTGTTGTCAACACTCAAACAAGAGTTTAGCCCTGAAGAACTAATGGTAGTCAGACCAGGTAATCGCTTATCAGTGATTCCCGTACCTGAAGCAGTGGCAATGAGAATTATGGCGATGAAAACCCAAACCTCTTAAATGCCCTGAAAATCAGAAGATAAACAAAAACCCCACGGATGAGGTGGGGGAAATCAGAACCAGGAACTTATAGAACAAATGTACTATATAAAGAAAGAACAAAGCAAGAGCATCAGTAATCACTGATACCAAGAGACAACTTGAACAGCTACAGATTATATAGTACATTAGTACCAAGATATACCTCCTTAGCTGACCTAAATTATATTCCCCACTGTTACAAGTGGGGTTTTAATTGCGACGATGATGGGATATGTGGCTACGAACATTAGGTGACATTTTGGCAATTTGGCAGCCAAAATTTGGCAGTGGCAGTTTTAATTGAGATATCAGCCGGGTTACTGAGACAATCAGCTTCGTTTTCTGAGGGATGGATTACCTCTAGTCTCACAAATCCCACCCAATTGCCAGTTGCTTACCGAGTACTGTAGAGAACGCCTATAAACCGAGGAGTCAACATCATTTAGTTACCGACACTGGCGATATTTGATGTGATAAACCAACCCCCGGTGGGTGAGATCAAAGGAGTCAACGGTCGCCATCCCTTGACCATTGGCAGTCATCGCAGCATTTACCCGCATATTTACACTATCGCCACAGCTTGACCAGATATCACCTACAGTTACTAATTGATCTCGAACGTTGTAGTCAGTTTCACCTTTAAAAGTTCTAGAAAAAACAGGTCCACGCTGTCCGGCAAAAAAGTACTCTGCTCTTAGATTTCCAGTAGTGGCAGGAGCAACATAACCCCGATAATCAGCGTCGTATAAAGAAATTTGAAAGCCTTGGGGTACTTTAATGGGAATACTCAAATTACAACTTTTGCGTCTTTCTGATGTATTATTCCCCAAAGCTATAAACTTATCAAAAAGAATACTTAGCTCTTGACCATCAGGGCTAAGGCTGACACTAGCAGACCCTTCAGGGCAACCGTTACCACCATAGTTTGCACCTACAATTTGAACTTGATTATTAGCTAAGGCTGGTCCGATAGAAGTCATCATCAGTGTAGACACAGCGAGAAAAGTTGGTACCAACTTGAAAGATGTATTCTGGAAAAGTTGATAGTTCATAATTTACCGTTAATTGCAAATAAAGAATTGGTGTAGCAAGATATTGCGTTCAAAATTAGAGTTTTTGATTTTTTATTTTCTCCAATAAAGGTTTGATTTTAATTGAGTATCAGTCAATAAAATTTGCATAAACTTCAATGCCTTTTTGAATTTCATGGTTGCATCATAAAGGCAGTTTTTAAATAGAAACTTCCCACGACTGACTCACCCGATTGGATGAATTGATTGAGTGAGATAACCAGATGCCTTCATCTATCGACTGGTTAACTAGATTATTCATTATTTTTCGGCGTTGCTGAATCATAATATGAATTATGTGCTCGCCATATTCTCGCGGGGGTTTTGCTCTCGCAGTGGAATACAGTGATGCTTGAGATAATAAACTAACAATCTAATAGAGAGTTCCAGCATTTCTACGGACTTAGAATAGCAAAAAGTTTTTCGATGTAATCGAGCCAAGTAATGTCTTAATCTGCTGTTTTCACCTTCTACTCGTGTCATATAGGTTTTACTAACAAGATGGTCTTCTTGATTTATAAAACCCGGATAAACCGGATAACCATCCGTTACATAAAAATATGAATCCCACGCCTTAATTCTCTGCCACAATCGTTTAAAAGTTTCTGCACTTCTATCTCCTAAAACCCATCCTAAAATCCCCGAAGTCTTGTGATTGACTACACTCCATATCCAGATTTTGTTTTTTTTGACCCCACAAAAGTTTCTAATTCATCAATTTCAGTTATTTCGGGTATTTCTGTGGTTTCCGGATTTTTTGGTAACTGACTACCGACTTGTTTCACCCAATATATTACCGTTGTGTGATGCACTTTTTTTACTCTTTCTATGGCACGGAACCCAGAGCCATTAACATACATTTCTAAGCATTCTCGTTTAATTTTATCACTGTATCCCTTTTGATTATGATATTCAATGAATTGACGACCACAATCTGCACAAATGTAGTTCTGTTTACCTCTTTGTTTGCCGTTCTTACGGATATGATGAGAATTACAACGTGGACATTCCATGAAGATTCACCCTAATTCATATTCTTATTATGCAACGCCTATTTTTCCTTTATGCCTGGAAAACCTATCAATTGATGCGGCACTCAAGCAACGAGGCAGTCGAGACTCCTATTTTTCGGCTCAAAGCCATCTTTATATCTCAGCCATTAACTTTATGCAAATAATTCGGACATTTCTTGCCAATCAGCTTGGGTTGCCGTTTAGAACAACAGAAGTTCTCCCAACACGGATTTGCAGTCTACGAAGTCACGGAAGTAGAAACAATGCTGAAGGCTGCTGGATTTACAAAAATTACCACGGTTTCTGGGAAAAGCACCCATCATCAAGAGTTCTTTTGTACCTGCGGTGTAGCGGGTTCATAAGTTGTGCTGGCAGTATTTCCCTCCTTCGGAAATTCAGTGGTAGAGCTAGTGAGGCTGCCACCGAGACTACTGCCTAAAATTGATATCACGAGCTTGATAGCAACAATTTACCAAACGGGATTCTATAAGCAAGTACAGATGATTTTGATAGCAATCTTGCTATCAACTATTGTCATCCCTACCTCTGCTCAACACCCGCTCTTACACCCAAATCCCGAAATATGGATTTGGGTGTATAGTCAACTCTCTATCCTTTGACCGTCAGATCACGTACTCCTTCGTTAGCCCTGACACGAATATCGCCTTTTATTTTTCCCTATCACTCTCTCCAAATGTCAATCTTTTGACAAATACTCCCCAAACCCCTCCCTCCACTGTGTCACAAGATAGTGCGACGATGTGATTTTTCACACCACTTGCAGTAAAAAATACCGCTTAACGGCTAAGATGGGAGCAGGGGGGCAGAGGAGCAGAGGGGCAGGGGAGAAATAAGCTCTTGAGCAGAGGTGCAGAGGAGATGGAAAGAGAAGCAATTAAGAACCATAAAGATTTAAGGGTTTATCAAACTGCGTTTGATGCCGCAATGAAAATATTTGAGGTGTCGAAAAAGTTTCCTGTTGAGGAACGCTATTCATTGACCGACCAAATTCGTCGGTCTTCGCGTTCTATTTGTGCTAATTTAGCCGTTCGCGGAGCGTTCCCGAAGGGTGGCATGGCGGAAACGCCGATATGAGGGGGCATTTGTAGCCAAACTGAACGACTGTGAGGCGGAGGCGGCGGAAACTCAGACATGGATAGAGTTTGCTGTTAAATGTAATTATTTGGATGTTGATACAGGTCGAGAACTTTATGGAATTTACAACCAAGTTCTTGGAAGCCTAGTAAACATGATTAATAACCCCTCCCCTTGGCTGATGAAGAAAAATTAAACCTCTTCTCTCCCCTGCTCCTCTGCTCCTCTGCTCCCCTGCTTAAAACCATGACCCCAATCCATCCTGAAAACCTAAGTGTTCTAGAAAATTCGCTCTCCTTAGCGATCGGTGAAGATTTCTCCTTAGAAAATGACCCCGATGTGATTCAGCAGCTGATTGGTGATAAGCGATCGCTTATCACTAAGCGCGAATACCAGAAAGATTTGAAAGATTTCTTCTTATTCGTTGCGAAAAAAGAACCCAGCCGGGATTTAGTGTTGGAGTTTCTGCACCTGGAACAGCGTCATGCTGTCGCTGTGGTTCTTAAGTACAAGGCGCACCTCATCAAGAAAAAACTGGCTGAAGCTACGGTAAATCATCGCCTCAGTGCTATCAAGTCAATGGTAGAGATGGGGCGACGGTTGGGTGTCTGCAATTTCTCTTTGGATGATGTCAAAGGTGAAAGGGTCGAAACCTACCGGGACACTACGGGTATTAGAGCTACTGATTATGCTAAAGTTATAGCCCTGGTTGACCAAAACACCCTTAAGGGTAAGCGCGATTATGCCATTCTGCGGTTGCTCTGGGATAATGGCTTGCGCCGCAATGAGATAGTCAATTTAAATGTGAGTGATTTTAACCCCAAGGAAAAAACTCTCTTGATTCTAGGTAAGGGCAAGGGTAGCCAGAAGGAAGTTCTTGACCTATCGGATAAAACAACATTGGCGATTTCCTGTTGGATTAAAGCAAGTAAGAAAAAACGTGGCAATGACCCGCTTTTTACGGTGCTGGCTTATCACAAGAATGGGGCGAGATTAACCGGGGAGGCAATTAGGCGATTGGTGGATGGGCTATGTAAGCAAGCGGGAATTACTAAGAAGATGTCACCCCATCGCATCCGCCACAGTGCGATTACTACAGTTTTGGATCTGAATAATGGCAACTACCGTGCTACTCAGCGATTCAGCAGACACGCCCAGGTGCAGACGGTATTGAAATATGATGATAACCGCCAGCGTTTGCAAAAGCAGATGAGTGATTCAATATCAGAACTTATTTAGGAAAGACTTAAAAATTTAGATATTGTTAGCCAAAAAACAGGGGATGATGTTTAAATTACTCACTGGGTCAATCCGACTAAATTATGATTTAGACGATTAAACACTATGAGCAAACAATATAAAGTCTATCTTGATGCTTGTTGTTTGAATCGTCCGTTTGATGACCAGACACAATCCCGTATTTATTTAGAAGCACAGGCAGTTATGACAATTATGAGTCAATGTCAATCAGGGACTTGGAAACTTATTAACAGCAGTGCTTTAATCGCTGAATTAAACCAAACACCTGATTTATCAAGACTAGAAAATGTCAAAAAATTACTTGGCATTGCTAAAATTAAAGTTATTAATAGTGCCTTCATTGAAAACAGAGCCGCCGAACTCCAACAATTAGGATTCTCCAGCTATGATGCCACCCACATCGCCAGTGCCGAAAGAAGTCAGGCTGATGTATTCCTTACTACAGATGACAGACTCTTCAAAAAAGCTCAAAAAAACTCTCAATTAATTAACGTTAAGATTAATAATCCAGTTCAATGGCTGGCTCTTGTAATACAAGCCGAGGAAAGCAATGATGAAAACTCAACATGAAATTATCAAACAGGGCTATGATGCCTTAATCCATTCTTTAGGAGTTGCCGATACTATTCGGTTTATTCAATATTTTAGTCCCGGTAAAGGAGACTATACCAAAGAACGTCATCAATGGCTAGATGAAAAAACTTTGGTTGATGTGTTGGAGGAGATGAAAGAATTATCTTCAGAAGACACCAATCAATATGATGAAATTATTGAGTAGTGATTTAGAGAATATTTGAATTGAGATTAGTCATTATGAAAGTTGGAAAGTAATGACATCTCATAGATAGCCCAAGAAAGAGAGCAGGCATTATCGCGTCTCGTGCGTTGTCCCAGTAGATACAATCGCGTTCCCAATAGGAGAATGCCCACCCCACAATATAAATTCTTTTCTTGTGAAATGGGCATCTTGCCTTACCTTATATTCAGCCTATTTCTACTAACCTAATTACCTTTTTTCCTAATTAGAAGCGGTAGCCTAAACCTGTTTGTAAACTAATGGCATCAGCATTACTATCTTTGTACGCATCAATACCCCACTTGGCATCGCCATAAATTACGACGTTTTTAGCCACTTCTGATTCAACACCAAGGGTGACTACAGGCGTGTTCTGGTTTCCCAACTGGCTGGCTTTCCCTTCATCAGTTTGAAAAGAGTAACCACCACCAAAATATACGTTAGTGTTTTTGGCAATGGGTGCATCATAGGTCAACATCGGCATGATTGCTGTGGAATCCCCACCAAACAGAACTGCACCGCGAAGAGAGACAGGTGCATTGGGGAGAGCATAGCGTCCTTGAACATTTCCGCCGAATGTCGCTGCATCATTTTGTCGTCCGCCATCAGTAACTCCTGCACCCACACCTGCGCCAATATAGCTACCTGTCAGACCCTTTGGTGGAATGTTTGCTGTAGTTTGAGCCGAAGCAATTCCCGCGCTTAAGACAACGGAAGCAACAGCAAATGCAGAGGCGGCGATTTTTGCAAGTTTCATCATTTTTTCCTCACTGGAGTTGTCTTTAATCGTTCGTTTCTATTACTAGAATCTTTGTTTTGACCAACTTGCACCTCATACACTTAGCTCACCTAATTGGATGATTATTTTCTCACCCTATTGGCATTGAACTAACAGATTACTTAGCACTAACATAAGTTTCTATTTTGTTGTTACTGGTATAGGACTCAGACTTGAATCGACAATTTGGCAATAAAACTCACGCAGTTTATGTAATGAGCCGTGCTGTAGAAGGACAAATTATTTGACTAGAGCGACATATTATTTGTCATCAATCTAAATCCTTCTAAATTGGCTGTTATAGAGATTTCTACAAACTTATATCACAAACCCTAAAAAACAAGTACCTTTTTAGTAAAGCTTGCAGATATGAAAAATTTGACTTCTAATTTGTCCCTGCGGTCAAATAATTTGTCGCTCTACACCATGCCTACTCCCTCCTCTACTCTTTGGGCAACTAACTGGGCATAATATTTAACTGGGCTGCCCAAGCGGTCGAACAACGATTTCATTAACATCTACATCTGGGGGCTGCTCGATCGCAAAGGCAATGGCACGAGCGATCGCATCGGGTGGAATCACGGCTCCACGAAATTCCTCTAACCACTGCACTGCTTCAGCGTCGGTGGTTGTGCTGGGGAGTTCAGATTGGGTCACTCCGGGCGAGATGATCGTAACCCGGATATCCGTCGATTCCTGCCGCAGTCCCTCAGAGATTGCCCAGACGGCAAACTTGGTTGCACAGTACACGGCTGCTGTCGGATAGACGATATGCCCACCAATGGAGGAGATATTTACAAACTGTCCAGACTGTTGCTGCTTGAAGACAGGGAGGGCAGCAGCGATACCGTGGAGGACACCGCGAATATTGACATCAATCATGCGGTTCCACTCGTCGATCTTTAATGCCTCTAATTTAGCGAGTGGCATGATACCTGCATTGTTGACCACGACATCCAGATGACCAAACTTATTTTTTGCAAACTCAACAATGGCTTGCATGTCTTCGAGGTTAGTTACATCCAGGGCGCGATATTCTGCTACGCCCCCTTTCTCATGGATTTCGGAGGCGATCGCTTCGAGGCGATCAGTACGCCGTGCGCCCAACACAACTCGTAGACCTTTGTGAGCAAGTAATCTGGCAGTTGCTTCACCAATGCCGCTACTTGCACCTGTAATCAGTACCACTTTTTGGGTGTTTTTATTTGTCGTCATGAGTCTTATCTTCTGGTTATTTTGCGGTTATGGAGCGAACTTGTTTTGTAGTGCTGAGACGTTTTTATTGCACGGTGAAGACTTCCCCCATTGCTTGTGCTGCATCAATCGAGCGCGGAAAACCAGCCGTTACTGTGGTTAGATAAATGATTTCTTTAAGTTCGTCTTGCGTTACGCCAAGTCGGAGTGCATAGCCTGCATGGATCTTCAATTGTGGCAGATTTCCAGCGGCGGCAAAGGCGGCAACAGTAGCAAGCTGACGGGTGCGATCATCTAACCCTTGACGTGACCAAACCTCACCGAGCGAATAGTCTACAATCGCATCTGCAAGAAATGGGAAATTCTGACGTAGGGCGTTGAGCACGGGTTGCCCTGCCCTGCCAGTTAGCTTATTGATGACTCGGCTGCCTTGCTCACGACGGCTCTGTTCTGGTTGAGTTTGTGGTGCAATCCTTTCTGGTTGAGTTTGTGCAGTAGTGAGAGCAGGTAGAAACACAACGAGTAGCATAATAAAAATGCATCCCAAGGTAGGAATTATTTTGTTGATGACTTTTCTCCAATACGCAGTCTGTCGAGATGGTGCGATCGCAACTTTCATAAAAACCTCATGTTTAAAGAATCGCTAGCGAATTGATAACTCTTTTGTACTGGGGAACAAAAACATCCTCTATGAATTGCTCCAGAAATATCGATGTCGAGGTGCGTGCATCACGTGCTTGAGTAATGTGATAACCTCTAGCGTTGATCCCTTCCACCACTTCAGTCATGAGGTCGATAACGTTGCTGGACATACCCGATTCTCGCCATTCCTGCTTAGCTTGCTCTAGGGAAATTTGAACATAGCGAAGACCGGGGCGATTGAGGATGCGACCTATGATGGCTGTTGCTTCCTGAAAGTTCAGATCGCGCTCCCCTTGAAGCTCTCGAACGACTTTCCCCTGAAAAAGCGACAAATCTCGGTCAAGGTGAGTGTGAATATAGTCAATAGCTTTCTGTATGTGAACGCGAGTTAAGCTTCTATTTTTCAACATGAGGTCATCGTAGGCTGAATCCGCCTTTGCCCAAATACACAAACCTTGCAGATGATTGCCTGATTCTCTCAAGCAAGGCTTGGTTTAGGGAAAATGTCTCCTATAATGCGAGCATGAAAGGTGTTCTATCAGTCAGGGAACCAACATGACGAGCAAGACACTGACCCATAAAGTTGCGATCGCCGCTTCTACTAATGGAGAGATTTTGCCAATGCAAAGGCAATTGGCGATCGCCAAATGTGCAGAATTGGCGGCACTCATCGAGCAGCATACGAACAGTGAGAGAAATGGATATTATCCAACCGCGATCGATTCTCTCGTCTTCGTGCGATGCAATACTTCCAGAACCATAGAGGATGTCAGCGAACCACTGCTCGGTATCGTGGCACAGGGGCAAAAGAAATTATCGCTCGCTCAGGAAATCTTTCAATATGGTGTCGCTCAATATTTGGTAACGTCGGTGGATTTGCCAATGAGCGTTTGCATGATCGAGGTAACACCCGATCACCCCTATCTCGGCTTAAAGCTGAACCTAGATCCAGCCCAACTCTGTGAAATTATTGTTCAAACAAATCCAGATATCGATAGGAAAGAAAACTCTGTAAGAGGCTTGTGCGTTAGTGAGGCCAGTCCATCCTTGATTGATTGCGCTATTCGACTGACAAAACTTTTAGATACACCGCAGGATATTCCGTTTCTCGCTCCTATGATTATCCGCGAAATCTACTACCGTCTACTCACCGATGAACAAGAGGAAGCTGTTCGTCAGGTTGCCACCTCTGGCAGCAACATGCAGCGCATTGCAGAATTGATCAAACACATCAAAGCAGAGTTTGCCCAACCGTTGCGGGTTGAGGAACTAGCTGAACAAGCGAATATGTCTACAGCATCATTTCATCGCCACTTTAAGGCAGTCACCTCAATGAGTCCGTTGCAATATCAAAAACATCTGAGACTGATGAATGCTCGTCAAATGATGCTTGCCGAGGCGATCGATGCCACTCAGGCTGCTTATCGAGTTGGGTATGAAAGTACCTCGCAGTTCAGTCGAGAATATTCCCGCATGTTTGGTGCGCCTCCCATCCGAGATATTGAACGGTTTCGATCGGTTTGAGTGAATAGATTATCGCTGAGCTTTATTTGCAAAGAATGAAACGATTTACTTTGTTTACTTTCCTATATCTTGCGCTTGGAGTTTGTCTGATATAACGATTTCCCTACTCACTTGAGCGGTGGCTAGTAATCTGTCAGTTTTCTATTTGTGGGTAAAGACGGTTGAGGCGGATGCGAGCATCTGCGGTTGAGAATTGCCAATCCACGGACAATTGCTTGCGATTGCGCTGAATGTACCAAGCGGTTGTTTCTCGTTCTAAAGTTTCACGATCTGGAGTCCGCCTATCCAAACATTGTCGAGTCAATGCCGATAGTTCGTTCTCAGCGATATTAAGCCAACTACCATGTTTAGGCGTATGGTGAATTTCCAATCGTTCTACTAAACGACGAGCAATGGTTGGCTCAAACGCTTCATAGAGTGAGGCAAGTTTGTGAATGTTTAATTGGTCACAGACCAAAATAACTTTGTCGCTATCGGCATAGTCGTCCTCAAGTAAGCGCCTAATTTCTGTCGCCCAATCAACTGCTGTTCTACGTTCACTCACGATTGCTTTGCGCCATCCCGCTCAAGGTTCTGTAAACAGGAAGATATTAGCCGTGCCATTACGTTCGTATTCATAATCAAAGGATTCTGGTTGTCCTGGTTTTGCAGGTAGGGGCATTCGGGTTTCTTTAATCAACTGCACAGGTTGTTCATCCATGCAAATCACTGGACGCTTGGGGTTATAGGGCAAGTGATAAATCTCTAGCACATCTTCCATGTGCGCGACAAATTCGGCACTCTGTTCTGGTGGGATTACATACATCTGACGCAAATGAGGCTTCAACTCGTTTTTTTTAGGACTTGCCGCACGGTTTCGTGAGAAATTTCAGGTACAATCTCTAACTCGACCACTCGGTCGGCAAGCAGTCGCAATGTCCAACGTGCCTGACCAGCAGGCGGTTCCCCACACCGCAGGGCAATCAATTTTGCTTCCGCTTCTCCATCACAGACCCGTTGGCGAGGTGGTGTTTTCCGGGGCTGACCTTTTTTGAATTCAAAATGCAAAATTCAAAATAGAGCCTCCGGCACGCTACCGCGGTAAGCGCAGCCATGCCCGCCAGGGCTTTACAAAATGAAGAATGGAAATAATTTTGAATTAATTCATTCCGAGTACAGGCTCCCACTGAACAAAGTTCAGTGGTCTACAATCAGTGGTGGGTACAAGCCCCGACTGATTGTCTTTAATTTTGAATTAATAATTTTGAATTTTGAATTGATTTGACGTTCTAAGGCGGACTCCAGCCCAACTTTTACCAACCGTTCCCGCAGATTGGCAATTGTGTTGCGATGGCAACTAAAAGCCTTTGCCGCTTCCTCGTCTGTCCATCCCTGCCCATTGATATCGATGTTGAGCAGAATGTTAGCGTGCTTGATTTTATACGCTGCGGCTCTGCCTGTTGATACGAGGTCTTGGAGGTTTTTCCGTTCCTCCTGATTCAACTGGACAATATAGCGTTTGGGCATGGGAAGTTCCTCAAACCAATGGAGCGGTTGATAGCGAATAGCCTCTCCATTTTTCCATAAACTCACAAATTTAGGTTTGACAGACCACTAGTATCTTGTGCCATACTACCATTGAAATTCTGCGGGTATTGCATGGGGCAAGGGATTTAGCAGATGTACTTAGTGAATTAGATGAAGAAGTTTAGCCCATCCACGCCACCCAATTGGGAGCATCTGCCACCAATTGAGTAAAACCCTCTGGACAAACTTCTTCAAATTCCAGCATCACCCCCCAACGCTGATCACTAGTTAGGGTACTGAGTATTTCTTTAACGACTGCCACCCCGCTTTCTACCTGGTGAGCAACTAACTGAGCATAATATTTAACTCGCTTCCACCAAGAATCACTGAGTTGTTCGTTTGTGTCCATACCCCCCCGTTTATTACTCCCATCTTCATTAATGGGGGGTGTGGACGGAGGGTTAATCCCATACATAGTCTGCATTCGAGCCGCATAAGCTGCATTTCGTTCTTCTTCCTCCTGCCGTCTTTTTTCCTTATCTTCTCTCTGTCGTTGACGGTACTCCAAGACGTTTCGAGCAAACGCCACATCCTCAGTATTCAAACGGTAATATCTGACCCGTTTACCATCCTCAAGTGGTCGGCGTGACTCAGTAGACAAACCCAATTGTGCGAGATACTGCCCCAAAATCCATATAGGCGACTCGTCAAGGGGAATGGTTAAATTCAAGATCCCTTTAATGTGAGGTGCATTACGTTTGGAGAAATCCGCTAACGCTTCAATCATCGGTTCATCTCCTTTAATCTCAATCCCATCCATCAAATCCTTTAGCACCGTCCTCAATCCCAGCCGATGACGCATGAGCCAGGATGTAGAATGGTTACTCCAATCGGTGCAGATGCTTAAACGTTCGCGTTCCGACTTATCTCTATCGACAACCACAGCAGGCGGTATGACAAATTCTCGTCCTTGGTCATCAGTGATTATTTCCCCTGGTTCTGCCAAAATTGCTTCAAGCGCCACAATCTTTTTAATCAGCCTTCCCCCATCATCTTTTTCCACCAATTCCGGGGTAACGCTCATACCGTAGGTGTCCTGGATGCGGAACTTCTCGCACTCTAACGCTTCTTCTGGTTTAAGATAATCTTGGTGCTGCCGACTTTGGTAAGTTTTCCTGTCAATATCTTTGGCATTGGCCACCTTACGGTAATGCTCCTCATCGATGGCAATCCCGGCTGCCTTCATCCAACGAGAAGCCCCTTCATTATTACCGTCCCCTGCTGGCACAATCGTATTGCCCATTTCCTCCAGAAGCGATCGCAGATCCGAGCGTAAATTATTAATTGACCAATTGCGCTGCGCCTCAATCTGACAGCTGGTATCCAATGCCCAATCCTTCTCAGCCCCCCGTTTACCCGTTTCTTTATCAATACGGATTAAATAGGCCGTCATCTCGTTTTTTTGGAGAATATTCTCTTTAATATTTCGGGCATTGGTTTCGGCGTAACCAAAGGGAGGACGAGGCGCAACCCAGATATACATCGGCACATCATGACGATAACGCCAAAGCTGCTGGGCGCATTCGGTAGCCGCCTGGGAAACAGCATGAAACACACCAAACACCGCATCAAAATGATACATCGAAATGTCAACGCCTGTACCTAAACTGGGTGTAGTTAATAAAGCATCAATCGTTTGAATCGCAGTGTTAATTTCTCTGATGAAAATCACGTTCTCTTCACTGCCACTATTTTCTGAGTGAACAGTCCACACTTTCAACTGACGGTCGGCTTCTGGTTCTGGTGTATTGTCTTCATCAGTATCGTTAAATACAACTCCATTCAATGCCCGTTCCAGTTTTTTAATGAACCGCTTGCTGTCACTGACCATCATCAACTTCTTGCCCAACATCAGTTGACAGTGGAACTCTGCTACCAACGCACTGCTATTGCGACCTTCGTACCAGTATGCTTTGCGACCACCTGAACGATACAGGTTTTTGATGATGTATGGTTGTTCACCCGCCGGACGCATGGCGCGGAAGAAATCAATAGTAAGATCATCAAGATGGGCATCTGCCAAGACTACCAACTTAGCGTTGTAAACTAGGTATTCCAATACCTCTAAAATTTCCCCCCGGTGTTCTTTACAAGTTTTGGACTTGAGTAGGTGGGCGAGGTACTGACAAGCTTCATCGATAAAAAGAATATCATAAGCCTGTAAATCATTCGCCATCTTATACAAAGAATCTACGGTGATACTCAGAGCTTTTGCTTTGCTCCAGTCCCCATAAGCCATCGCGGAGTACATGGCAGTTTGCAAGCGATCGCTTAAATTCTTGAGCAGGTTGACGCGATGACCGTTGTTTAAAAAACTCAACTGTGGTCGGGCTTGTCTCATCCGGGCGAGTAATTCGGTTTTACCAGTTCCCATGTCAGAAAGTAAGCAAACCAACCCGGATTCGGGTAAGGCGTTGATGGCATTGCCTAAAAAACGGCTGTTGACTGTCACATCTGGTTTATACTTCCGCAGCCCCCTGGCACGATTGATGAAAAATCTTTGTTGATATTCCCTGAATGTAAGGGCATCGGCAATCATTGTGGATACGGCTTTGTCTGCTTTCTTGCCCAGTGCCACAACCCAATCGTCAATTCCTTTTTCTGGCCCTGGTAACAGTGCGATGCTACACTCACAACCGGTATCTAGTATGACATTAGCAGTGCGACGGGTGGCTTGAAAAACGTGGTGCTTGGTTTTCGGTTTGGTTTCGTAGTCGAATAGGATCGTAAATTTACGCCCTAATTGCGCCATTGGTAATAAATCGGGGTGCAGCCTTTCAAAATCTTCTTGACCAATGCGTCCGTTCCAAATTCCTGGTAGAGCGATCGCTACAAATCCCAGTGTCAGGAGACAACCTGCTTTCTTTTCGCCTTCTGTAAGAATGAGGGGAATTTCTGGGTGTGCCATCACCCAAGCCCAAAATCCCAACGCTTCCCCGGATTCTGTCACTGTAACGTGTTCTGGCATCGGCACATTATAACGCAGAGATACCAACTTCCAAATGTGCAATGGGACTCTCAAATAGGTAACACGGTTGGGAGTTTTGGGTGGTGATTCGTATTTGACGGATTTTTCGGTGTACTGTTGAGCTTCATTGTCCCATTCGCGCCTGGGGGAATCTGGCTTCATCCTTCCCCAATCCATTGGTAGCCAATCGTTATGAGGGTCAAGGCCACTTACCCACCATCCTCCGTTGGCGGTATGGGCATATCTTCTCAAGTATCCATCTCGTAATCGTAAGTCGTTGCGGCGGGCGGTTTGGGGCAAAGCATATAAGAGATATTCGTAAGTCTCTGTCCCTGAAAGGGAAATCACATTTAAGGCAATAATTTCGGGGTCAACGGCACTGGCTAACCATTCTTCTAAATGCTGATTTTCTAGACAATTTCTGTCAATCGGATTCATATCCCCTCCTTCAATCGACGCACGGAAAAGTAAGCGGTATACGCATATACCGCTTGGTAATGTTGGTGATGAAAATAATTGTTAGTACACCCGAACTAAGGAAGTGTTGTTTGTAGACCTATCGTGAAGAATTCAAGCTACTAATCGATAAACTGCTACCCTAAGAGTTAGATTCAATTAGCGATTTTGTTACAGTGATCGCGCTGTTTTATCTCAGGCGATCGCCTTTACTTTTTCACCAACACATCCCATTTCCACAACATAAAACCAAGTCCCATTGAGTAACCGAATCCCCCAAACCAATCGCTGGTTTGTCGCATGATCATGAAAACGCAACATCACGCGATCACCTAACAAGAAATTCGGTTTTTTCACAGTGGTAGCCTGTAACCGACCAGTGCCGATGATTTGATGCTTGGTGGCGTGCAGGATTTCGTTATCACAGGCAATCGCATAAATCCATCTATCGTATTGCCAATGAACACCGCAGCAGTAACCAAATGCTTTGCTACTTTTGAGGTAAACTCGCTCTAGCAAATTGACTTCAACAGGGGGAATGTCTTTACTCCAAGGAGGAGAAAGAAACCAGCATCGTTCTAAAGTAGCGATCGCACAAGTCATAACGATGCCTCTACTTTTGTTGTTTGTACTTGCTGCATCCATGTTTTGATTGCTGTTAATTCATCAGTCCCGTTTGTAACTGCATTAATAACTTGCTGTTGAAAGGAAGATTGAGCTTGATTCGGAGAATTGCACTTGTCAGCAGCCCAAGCGAGGCACATATTTTTTACCAAAGTGTCTATCTTGCTGATAGGCAGTTGGCTAGGGCTACGGGCATCTTGGAATCCTAACCATTCCTTAACTAAATCCAGAGGATAATCAAGCAATGTCCGAATTTGTTTTATCCTCAAATCTTGGGGATGTATTTGTGGCTCTGCCATCAATGGAACAGATGAATATGTCCCACCCAACCGAGATTGAATTTCAGCGATGAGTGATCCCCAGTCTGCATTGGGATTCCATTCTCTGCGAATCCTTACTTTCGTAGAGGCATCATACAGCCGACAAAATACCGTATTCTCGTCACCACTAGTAACAGCAATAATTAGAGGTTTAGAAAAGTCATAAACCTGTGAAGCTGATAACAAAAAGGTTTTGGCAAAATTCGTTTCTACGCCAGTCCTGATAATGTAAATCTCGTCAGAGGCAACAACAATATCTAACTTGAAATTGTCCTTGCCTTTGTATTCTTTAGTAGTCAACCGCAGTTCTGAAAGATAACCAGTTAAAGCCGTTTGCTGTACAGGGATAGTTTTATCTTTGTCGATATCGTAGTGATACCACAAGTAAAATTCACCGTTTGATTCCCCATTTTTTACATATAAGTAAACTGGTTCAGGAGGATTACAAAGACCAAGTTTGATTTCAGTGTTCATCATTGTTCTCTGATAATGTTGAAATGTGTTGACGATGTTCTAGCTCACATTTCAAATAAGAAAGCGCGCTTTGTGCATCACCGATGGTCGCTTCGCTCCAATTCAAAATTAAAAATTCAAAATTCAAAATGAAGAATCAGAAAGATTTTAGAATTGATTGATTCTGGGTACAAACCTCCATTAATCTCTTTAATTTTGCATTTTGAATTTTGCATTTTGAATTCAAAAATAGTATTCCAGCTTTAATAAATCTGGATGTTGAGCAATTTGAGAGATTAGGTATTGAGTACAGCTAACTAATTCGATTAAGTTTATTTCAGGCATGAAAACTTTTCCTTAACTACTTTTCTTCGTTAATTTCCAACACAAAACCGCAACCAGTGTTTTGTACTTTCACTAGCTTTTGATTCAACAATGATTGGATAACAACATTAGAAAACTTGATAGAGTGCAAAGGTGCAGAACCACCACGAACACGCAGAGAATGCAATAAATTATCAGCATTCAAACCGAAACAGCTTTTCTTTTGTCTAGCCATTGTTTCTATCTCCGGTAATGGTTACTAATTGCTGTTGAAGTGCTTTGATGTGCTGTTGGTATTCTTTTATTTCTGCTTGTAGTTGCTGCTGTATCTCTGCAACAGAAAGTGTTTGAATTTGGTCGTCGGAATAATGTCTGACTTCTCCAGAATTTTTATCAGGCATTACGGTATAGCGCCAAAAATTACCGTACTCGTGGGCCAATAATGTGCCAGTAGGGTTGTACTCGATGCCGATGATTAACCCTTGTTTTGTGCGTTGCCCTAGCGTGAATCTGGGGTATTCCCAGTTTTGCGGAATGCTGATTGTGGGTTCCATAGTTTTATTCTGTGAATGGAAAAATAGGGGTGTAAGGGGGTAGGGGTATAAGGGTGTAAGGGAAAGAATTGATGTAAGGAGTCAGGAGTCAGAATTCTTACGAATTGATTTTGAAGTTAAGAGTGAATTAGTAGTACAAACTTCTTCCCTACACCCCACACCCTCACACCCCACATCCCTAAACTGCTGTTGCAAATAACTTTTGCAATTCAGCCGAAGTCAGTTGTTCTAGAGGTCGGTTTTGCAAGTATTTATTTGTTGTGGATGAAGTTTCGGTTATTGATAACCACCACACAGCATCCATCACACAGTCGCAAACTACGCGCCCCTTATTTCCTCCAGTGCGTATTGCCCACCAATCACCATCTGTACAACCGACTTCACCCAGTTTTACGTCATTCTGATAAACGCCATCTTCCAATAGTTCCAGCCCGTATTTCTCGCACTCGTTGAATATCTGCACCATGATTTCGTTACCAGTAGCGCAGGGTTCCACAAATGGTTCTTGCAGTGGTAATGTCCCTTGCTGGTACTGTTGTTTGACATAACTGTGGTATCTGGCGGCTGAAAGGTCGCGGAAAATCTCTTGGTCGTTGATGATCACCCGCCAGTACAAGTCTTCATGGTTGTCGTGATCATAAAAAATGCTGGCTACCAGTTCACCACCAACAAATGCTTCCTGGTCATAAAACGAGATTGTTGCAATAGTGGGGACTTCTGGTATTTCACTGTTTGTTGGTGGGTTGAGTGTGCCGTCCTTGTGATGCCATTGGATGAAGCGGTGGCATATTGCCCAAGTGTTAGCACGAAATTTCTCTTCACCGTTCACCATCACTACCCAAGGTTGAATGTCAAAGTCATTGGGATCATAGGTGATGTAAGCGATGAGCCGATTACCAGCGTAGACTTCATGGTGGTAAAAGTTGATTTCTACGGTTGTCAATTCTTCTGGGGCAATTGCTTCGGCTTGGGCGGTAATGTATTGGTCGAGTTCAGCTTGGGCTTTGGTTTGCTCGTCAATCTTTTGCAGTTGGGTGGATAGGTGGGTGAGGATGGCGTTAATCCAGGCATCCTTGCAGCGTTTGTCATTCACCTCACCTGTGCAACCGATTTCTGAGTAGATTTGCTTGAGCCGGGCAATGGATTTTAGCCGCAGCTGTTGTTGGCTGTAAGCCGGATATGTCATGATTGTTAAACTCCTTGAAATTAGGAGTAGAGAAGCGCTCTAGATTGGTAGTCGGGGGCGCTTTCTCTACATTTTTATAGTACATTACTAGTTTCTAGTGTGTCAACTAATAGTTTGTAGTGTATAGTAAAACTAATAGTTAACGCTTTACTCTAAGGAGGTGGTAGTGTGATTAGTGCAAAAATGCGAATAAGACAAGTTAAGGAAGTTGAAATTGAGGGACTAGGGGAGCGGATTAAGCAAGCTCGATTAAATTCGATTAAGTCTCTAGAGCAAATATGTGATGAAGTCGGTTTGTCGCGCACTTACTGGTACGACATCGAAAAGGAAACTCTTAAAGGGGCGCTTTCAATTGAAAACCTTCACAAAATCGAAGAAGTTTTGGGAGTTTCCTTTGGTGTAAACCTGGAGGAAGATTATGATATTTGATCATAATACTGTCAATCCACTGGTTTTGTTGGTGAGTACTTTGGGAGAGATCATCACAACTAACTATCACACTTTGAGCAAATGCCATTGAACTAAAAGAGGTGGAAACATGAATAAACCATCCTCTAAGCGCAAAAAAACTACTTCTACTGCATCTAGTGATGGCACAGCACCAGATAACCTTACCAAAGACCAAATCCCGCAAGAAGAAAACCCAGCGACAGCAACAATTACGGTTACTGCTGTTGAAGTCCCAGAATTAACAGACGAAGAACAGAGCGATAAGCCTAACGGCATGGCTCCGCTTACCGCCTTCACCTTGAACGCAAAGTGGAACGGGCATTTTTTGAGGCAGGCAAGGCATTAATGGAGTTGCGAGACAGACGACTTTACCGTTCAACTCATCGCACATTTGAGGAATATTGCCGAGATAGATTTGGTCATAGTCGCCGCCAATCCTATCTTCTAATGGATGCGGCTGTTGTATTTGATAACTTAGCTGAAAAATGTGATCCAATGGATCACATTCTGCCCACGAATGAGCGTCAAGTCCGTCCCCTCACAAAGCTTGAACCCCAGCAACAGCAGGAGGTATGGCAAGCCGCAGTAGAGGAAGCTGGCGGTAAAGTGCCAAGTGGCAGGGTCGTGAAGGATGTGGTGCAGCGAATAATGGAGCGAACCAAAGTCCCCAACACCTACCAAATTGGCGAAGTCTGCCAAATTCTAGCCAAGGACAATCCCGATCTCAGAGGCAAAGGCGGTTGCTGGTGCATAGTCACGGGAGTTCACGATTACAGTTGCACCGTGAAGATTTGGAACGGAGAAATTACGGTTGGGCTGAAGCACCTGAAATCTTACAACTATCTACCTGCGGATTGTGAGCAGATGCAGGTGATCTGTGATCGCATCAGTCGAGTGTATTCGAGTGGGTTGGAGGAGTCGGTGCAGAGGTTTTTGGAGTCGTTAGGGAAACTGAACCGTGCTTATTTGACTGGACTGGAAGAAAAAGTGTTGAGTGTTTTGAAGTCTGAAATCAGAGTTTAAATCTTTTATTTCATCAAATTTATTCTCGATTACCAAACAGTAAGTAATTATTTTCGGAATAGAAAATTGCTGTATAGTTTGAGTTATGCCAGATTATACTCCCAAGAGTTGCTCTATGATTGCTCTACCTGGTATTGCCATCCAAGACAAGATATACGAAAGTTCTAATTCTCTGGTTTATCGGGGCATTAGAGAGGATGGAGTAGCGAGCGTCGTAAAAATACTCAAGCAAGATTATCCCTCACCTGCTGAACTAACTCGCTACAGACAGGAATATAAAATTACCCGTTCCTTGAATCTGGAAGGAGTTGTCAAGGCATACAGCCAGCAGGACTATCAACGGACTCTGGTGATTATCTTAGAGGATTTTGGGGGAGAGTCGCTAGAGCAATGGATGCACAAGAAGCGCCCAGATATATTCTGCCCGATGCCTTTATCCACTTTTCTAGGTCTTGCGATTGCCATTACTGATACTCTAGGCAAAATCCATGCGGCTCATGTCATCCATAAAGATATTAATCCTGGCAACATTGTCTTTAATCCGAAGACTGGCGTTGTCAAAATCATTGATTTTGGCATTGCCACTCGCTTCAGTCGCACCAATCCTACATTCAAAAGTCTCCATCTTCTAGAAGGAACCCCCGCATACCTGTCGCCAGAGCAAACCGGACGAATGAACCGGATGCTCGACTATCGCACTGATTTTTACTCACTGGGCGTAACCTTCTACGAACTGTTGACGGGACAATTACCGTTTCCTACTAGTGATCTCCTAGAGCTAGTCCATTGCCACATTGCCAGACCGCCGGCTCCCCCTCATGAATTGAACGCAACGATTCCCCAACCTGTTTCAGATCTTATTTTGAAACTGATGGCAAAGAATGCAGAGGATCGCTATCAAAGTGCTTGGGGCATCAAAGCAGATTTAGAACGCTGTGCCCAGCAATTGGCAGAAGTGGGTTTAATTGAACCTATGCCATTGGGTCTGCAAGATGTTTCTGAGCAGTTCCGCATTCCTCAAAAACTGTATGGGCGAGGAGCGGAGACTAAAGCATTATTGGCAGCGTTTGACAGAGTGGCAGGAACGGGGAATGTTGGCGAAGCCCAGCGACCAGAGGAAAGCATAGGAAATTCTCAATTCAAAGTCGAAATGATGCTGGTTTCTGGCTATGCGGGAATTGGCAAATCAGCATTAGTGCAGGAACTCTACAAATCCATCACAGCAAAGCACGGCTATTTTATCTCTGGTAAATTTGACCAATTAGGGCGTAATATTCCTTACAGCGCGATCGCTCATGCCCTGCAAAAACTGGTGCAACAACTGCTAGGTGAACCCGATGAGCAGTTGCAACAGTGGCGATCACGTCTACTCACTGCTTTGGGAAGCAACGGACAAATTATCGTAGATGTCATTCCCGAAGTTGAGTTCATTATTGGCAAGCAGCCACCTGTGCCCGAAGTTGGAGCAACAGAAGCACACAATCGCTTCAATCTCACGTTTCAAAGGTTTGTGCGGGCGTTTTGTGCAAAAGAGCATCCCCTGGTCGTCTTTTTAGACGATCTACAGTGGATCGATTCTGCGACGCTGAAGTTAATTGAACTCATATTGCTTGACGAGCAAACTCAATCTCTGTTTTTGATCGGAGCCTATCGAGATCATGAAGTATCTCCAACGCATTCATTAATTTTGATGCTGGAGAGCTTGCGAAAGCAGGGGGCAGCGCTTCAAGAAATTACCCTGACTCCTTTAACACTGGAATCGTTGAGTCAACTGGTAGCTGAGACATTACATCACAATCCTGAAACTGTTCGTTCCCTAGCCCAAGCTGTGTCACGTAAAACCGAGGGCAACCCGTTCTTTGTTGGTGAATTTTTGAAACTGCTGTATGGAGAAAATCTGTTAGTCTTTGATACACAACGGTTGAGCTGGCAATGGAACCTGGCTGAGATTGAAGCTCAAGATTTTACTGACAATGTGGTGGAGTTGCTGCTGCGTCAGTTGCAGAAATTACCGGAAGCAACACAGCAAATTCTCTGTCTGTCCGCTTGTATTGGAGCTGAATTTGATTTAAAGACGTTAGCGATCGCTTGTAAAAAATCGCCGAAAGTAATTTCTCTAGATTTACTAACAGCCATCCAAGCTGGATTAATTCAACCTCTATCTGAATTAGACGAAAACTTGTTAGTTCAAGACTACAAGTTTTTGCACGATCGGGTACAGCAAGCTGCTTATGCTTTGATTGATGAGTCGCACAAACAAGCTGTTCATCTCCAAATCGGTCGCAATTTACTCGAAAAAACTTCACCAGAGCGACTATCCAATCGGCTATTTGAAGTCGTGGATCATCTCAATCAGGGAATTAAGCTTGTCACTGCTCAACTAGAACGAAATGAAATTGCCAAATTGAATTTAATGGCAGGTCAGAAAGCAAAAGGTGCGACGGCTTATGAAGCAGCTCTTCAGTATTTCAATATAGGACTGAAACTCCTAGATACAGACAGTTGGGTCAGTGAGTATGACCTTACCTTAGCGCTGTACTCAGAAGCAGCAGAAGCGGCGTATCTCCAGGGTCGCTTTGATGAGATGGAACAGTTGGTAGAAGTGGTACTTGATCGTGCTAAAACAGTAGTTGACAAAGTGCAGGCTTACGACAGCAGAATCCAAGGATATTTGTCACAGGGCAACCTGAAAGAAGCACTGAAAACTGGATTGGAAGCGTTAAAGCTCCTGGGAATAGATTTAATAGAAAATCCAAGTCAGGCAGATATTCAAAGGGAATTAGAGTTAACATCTGCGCTACTTGCAAAACGAGAAATCGAAGACTTGATTAATTTACCGGAAATGACTGAACCAGAAGTGTTGGCAGCTATGTCAATCCTATCGAATATGGGATCTGCTGCATTTATAATGTTACCAACACTGTGGATACTGATTACTTGCAAAACGATAAATTTATTAATCAACTACGGTAATGCTATCTGGTCATCACTGTATTATGCTTGCTATGGGTTTGTTCTATGTGGAGTTGTTCAAGACATTGAACTCGGTTATGAGTTCGGCAAATTGGCTCTGGGTTTGGCAGAACGGTTAAATGCGAAAAAAGGAAATTCTAAAACATTAATGTTTTCGAGTGTCCATATCCTGCACTGGAAGGTGCATCTTAGGAAGATAATACCCATGCTGGCTGATGCCTATCGAAATGGAGTGGAAACTGGAGACTTTGAATCTGCTGGTTATGCTGCATATTTCGTGTGCCATAACTCATTTCTTGCTGGAGAGGAACTTACCCAACTAGAACAAAAAACAGCAACTTACAGCAAAGCGATCGACCAAATCAGACGGGCAAGCCCCTCGAATTGGCTTGCAATATTGTGGCAGACCATTCTTAATTTGCTAGATAGGTCTCTTAATCCTAGCCACTTAGTTAGTAGGCTATGTAATGAAGAGGAGGCATTACCACACGCTATTGCAGTTAAAGATGGAATTGCAATTCAAATGCTGTATCTGCACAAAGTTATATTGCATTATTTATTTGAAGAATATCATCAAGCTATACAGACTGCTATTTTAGCAAGGCAATATTTTGAAGAGATGACAGCAATAACAGTTTTACCTGTATTCTGTTTCTACCATTCTCTAGCGCTTTTGAGCCTATCGTTCGATGCTTCAAACTCTGAAAAAGTAGCTTGGCTAAACTGTGTTAACACCAACCAAGAAAAAATGCAGAAATGGGCAGAACACGCCCCAATGAATTATCTACATAAATTTTATCTAGTCGAGGCAGAGAAAGCACGAGTCTTAGGGCAATTTCTTGAGGCTGAAGAGTTTTATGAACGGGCGATATCGGGTGCTGCTGAAAATGAGTATATCCAGGAAGAAGCATTAGCTTATGAATTAGCGGCTAAACATTATCTGGTGCGAGGTCGGTCAAAAATTGCTCAAACTTATATGAAAGAAGCGCACTATTGCTACGATCGCTGGGGCGCGACCGCTAAAGTCAAAGACTTAGAAAAACGCTATCCACAGTTCTTTTCTCAGTCGCCTAGAGCCGCTTCCACATCAATTCCTATTATTGCTGAAACTATCACTAATCCCTTCCATACCGCTTTCGATTTAGCAGCAGTGATGAAAGCTTCACAGGCGATTTCTCGTGAAATTGAACTGAAGCAATTGCTACGATCACTGATGCAAACTTTAATTGAGAATGCTGGCGCACAAACCGGATATCTGATTTTAGAAAACTCAGGAGAATGGTTGATTGAAGCGGCTTGTGAACTCAATACCGATGAGAATGCTTGTGCGACTCAGGTGTTACAGTCTATTCCAATTGCCGATCAATTGCCAGAATCAATCATTCAATATGTGATTCGGACTCTGAAGCCTGTCACCTTAAATGATGCGACTCGTGAAGGTGCTTTTATTAATGAGCCATACATTCAACAGAACCAGCCTCAATCTATTTTCTGTTTGCCGCTGCTGAATCAAGCCAAGCTGGTCGGTGTATTGTATTTAGAAAATCGGTTAGCAGCTGGAGTATTTACACCAGAGCGATCGCAGGTCTTGCAGCTATTATCGACTCAAGCAGCGATCGCCATCGAAAATGCCAACCTTTACTCAGAACTGCGGGCTAAGGAAAGCAAGATCACCCAGTTCCTCGAAGCGATTCCGGTGGGAATTGCGATCGTGGATGCGGCGGGTCGCCCTTACTATACCAACCAATGCGGCAATCAACTCACGGGCAAAGAAACTGATACTTCCATAGCACCGGAGCAGATATCAGAGGCTTATCAGCTTTATGTAGCGGGAACGGATCAAATCTATCCAGCGGAGAGCTTGCCTATTGTGCGGGCATTAAGGGGCGAACGCATCAGGACTGAAGATATAGAAATTCGTCGAGATCATGTCACAATTCTAATTGAGGCACGGGGAACACCAGTTTTTGATCAACAGGGCAATATCACTTATGCAATCGCTACCTTTCAGGACATTACAGAGCGCAAACAAGCCGAGAAACTCCTAGCCGACTACAACTGCACTTTAGAGCAACAGGTCGCAGAACGAACTGCTGCGTTACGACAAAGTGAAGCAAATTATCGCAACCTGCTACAAACCGCGAATTCCGTCATCATTTGCTATGACACGCAAGGACGAATTCGATACATCAACGATTATGGGGTGAAACTCCTGGGCTATGAAGAACATCAGATTGTAGGGCGAACCTTATTTGAAACCATCATTCCAGACATCGAAACCTCTGGGCGGGATGTCAAACCCTTTGTCCGTGATTTACTTCGTAATCCTCAATCGTACCCGCAAGGCGAGGGTGAAAACCTGTGTCGAGACGGTCGGCGAGTTTGGGTTGCTTGGTCAAATCAAGCCATCTTCAATGAACAGGGAGATGTCGTTGAAATCTTATCGGTTGGCAATGATACCACCCAGCGTAGACAAGCAGAAGAGGCATTACAACGCAGTGAAGCCAAGTTCCGAGCTATCTTTGAAAACTCGCAGGTCGGCATCTTCCGAGTCCGCCTCTCGGATGGATTACTTCTCGATGCCAATCAATGCCATGCCAATCTGTTTGGCTTTGATTCACCAGAGGAGATCATTGGGCTTGAATACGTCATAGGCTATTATGCAGATCCCAGCGATCACCAACACCTCATTGAGTTGCTGAAGCGGGATCGGGAAGTGCGAAGCTTTGAAGCCCAGATGCGAAAACGAGATGGGACATTGTTTTGGGGGCTTTTCTCTCTTTATCTGAATGCAGACGATGATTACATCGAAGGGGTGATTGCGGATATTAGCGATCGCAAACAAGCAGAAGCCGCTCTACAAAATAGTGAAGAACGGCTGCGCCTGGCACTAACAGCCACAAATCAGGGACTCTACGATCTCGATTTAAAAACTGAAGAAAGAATTGTTAACCCAGAATACGCTTTAATGCTGGGCTACAATCCAGCAACATTTCACGAAACCATTTCTGAATGGATTGCTCGTTTGCATCCTGATGACAGAGAATCAGTTGTCGCAATCTACCGTGCTTACATTGCTGGAGAAATCCCTAGCTATCAAGCAGAGTATCGCCAGCGTACCCAGGATGGTCAGTGGAAATGGACTCTTTCTGTTGGCAAAATTGTTGCCTGGGACGAATCAGGTCAACCCATGCGGATGTTGGGAACCCACGTTGACATTAACGATCGCAAACAAGCAGAAGAAGCCCTACAAGCCTCAGAGACAAAGCTACGGACTCTAATTGAGGCAATTCCCGATCCATTATTTGTACTGACTGCTGAAGGGCGATTCCTTGAAATAATCGTACTGGAACGAAATCTGCTATGGCAACCCTTTGAGGAGATGATTGGTAAAACCATGCATCAACTCAGAAAGGAACAAGCCGATGAATTTCTAGGTTATATTCAGCAGGTACTGAGAACCCAACAAATCCTCACGGTCGAGTACAGTGCGTTTCTAAATGGACGAGAAGCCTGGTTTTCGGCTCGCATTGCCCCAATCGACCACGAGCAGGTGATTTGGATAGCGCGAGATATTACGGCGTTGAAGCAAGCAGAAGAAGCCTCAATTTTAGAGGAGCGCAACCGCATGGCACGCGAAATTCACGACACACTCGCTCAGGCGTTTACGGGCATTCTGGCTCAGGTGGGAGCGGCAAAACAGGTGCTAACGGATGATGTAGAAGCAGCTCAGGCACACCTGGATCTGATCAAAGAATTGGCACGAACTGGACTGTCTGAAGCGCGGCGATCGGTCGTTGCGCTCCGTCCTCAGCTTTTGGAGGAAGGCAGTTTACAGAGCGCTCTACATCGTCTCGTCGCTCAAATCAGGGCTGCTGCAACTGACACCACCTTATATTATGAGATTGAGGGTGCAGTGTATTCTCTACCCACTGAAGTCGAGAATAACCTACTACGGATTGGGCAGGAAGCATTAACCAATGCGATCAGACACGCCAATGCTGACGAAATCCGAGTAGAACTAGTCTACGATCGCGATCGATTCTGCTTGCGCGTGAAAGACAATGGACAGGGCTTTGGAGTTGGTAGTATTCCAGCCTCTGAGGGATTTGGCTTACTCGGCATGAGCGAGCGAGCAGAGCGCATCGGCGCACAACTCACGATTAGGAGTCAACCTGGACAGGGAACAGAAATTATTGTCACCGTCAATTGGGAGTAGCGTCACGATGAGCCAAGCCATAACCATTCGGGTTCTGATTGCAGACGATCATGCTATTTTTCGGCAAGGTTTAGCCACGATTATTAACCGTGACCCAGATATGCAGGTGATTGCCCAAGCTGAAAATGGGGAACAAGCGATCGCCGCCTTTCGGGAACACCAACCAGATGTAACGCTAATGGATCTGCGAATGCCTGAAGTGGAAGGAGTTGCCGCCATTGGTGCAATTTGTGCGATCGTTAAATCTGCTCGAATTATTGTACTGACCACGTATGATAGTGACGAAGATATTTATCGGGGATTGCAGGCAGGAGCCAAAGGATATCTGTTGAAAGAAACTGAACCTGACGAGCTTCTGAATGCGATTCGCACCGTTCATCGGGGTCAGAAGTACATTCCGCCCGATGTGGGAGCAAAGTTAGTTCAACGTCTCAGCAATCCAGAACTGAGTGAAAGAGAACTAGAAGTACTCCGCTCACTGGCGCAGGGGATGAGTAATGCTGAGATTGCGGCTGCTTTGAGCATCGGTGAAGGCACGGTTAAATCTCATGTTAATCGGATTTTGAATAAGCTAGATGTCAGTGATCGCACCCAAGCTGTGATTGTTGCCGTTAAGCGCGGCATTGTAAGTTTGTAGGATGTACTTTCGATCAAATTCGGATTCTAACTTAAGTTAGAGCCTACCTTCTATCTTAAGAAGGAGCTGCTGCTCCATCAAATTACAGCCTAAAAATGTTAACTCACTGTAGACGACAACTAAAAGCTAATTGCTTATATTGAATTCATGTGGATTGAGCAAGTGAATCGCAAGGTTCCATGCTTGATACAGATGTAGAAAGATGATCGACGACCATAGTTCCAGTTCTTTAGTTGTGCCAGCTTCAACCCAAGATCACAGTCAAGGTGTGCTAAGTGCCGCCGTGGTATTAGTGATGTATGGGGATTATCAATGTCCTAGAAGTGCAGCCGTTTACAAGCTGATTAAAATCATTCGGCAAGAGCTTACGGTTTCTTTTGGAGAGGATTATTTATGTTTTATCTTCCGCCATTTTCCACAGATCCAGATTCATCCCCAGGCGCAACGGGCAGCCCAAGCAGCCGAAGCCGCCGCCGCCCAAGGAAAGTTTTGGTTAATGAGCGATACCTTATTTGACCATCAACAAAGGTTGGAGAACGGTTATCTTGTCGAGTACGCCAATGATTTAGGGCTTGACATTCCTCAATTTCTCAAAGAGTTGTCTAAACAAGTGCATGTTGATCGCATCAACGAAGATATCGAAGGCGGAATGCACAGTGGAGTGACGACTGCCCCAGCCCTGTTTATCAATGGAATTCGGTATACCGAGCGCTGGAACACGACGGAGTTGATGGCTGCCATAATTGCTGCAAGTCATTAAGTTCCCCTATCTTTGCTCTCAATTCATATCTGACTTGTTTGTAAGTGCTATAAGCTATCAAATTTTGATAGCTAGATTTTGCCTGTTTCGCTGAACAAAACTGCCGCTTTTTGAACCATACCAACAACTGAATTTTTTCGTATTGATTTAGTCAATTACAAATCAGTATTTCATTGAGGATAATTCTATGCCGCATTTATTAGTACAAGGCAAGAATAATTCTGGGCATGAAGGTACACCTCAGACTGGTTCTCTTCAGGACTCCTCAGTTAATCATGCCCTGATTGCGATCGCGCAAGAAGTCACTGAGTTGCTGAGACAAACTTACCTGAGACAAACCGATGAAATTAAAACAGGAGAAGCAGAATGATACTGCAAGATAAAGTGGCGTTAGTCACAGGCGGCACATCGGGAATCGGTAGAGCAACAGCGATCGCTTACGCCCAACAACAAGCAAAGGTGGTGGTGGTTGGTCGTCGAATTGATGAAGGTGAAGAAACGGTTCGATTGATTCAGGATGCTGGCGGAGAGGCGATTTTTGTGCAAGCAGATGTCACGAAAGAAGCCGATGTTAAAGCAATGGTTGATAAAGCGGTAGGCATTTTTGGTCGGTTAGATATTGCCTTTAATAATGCAGGAATGGTTGGCGAAAATCCTTCGTTGATTGAGCAAACAGAAGCGGAATATGACCGCACTATGAACGTCAATGTCAAAGGCGTTTGGTTGTCGATGAAACATGAAATCGCTCAGATGTTGAAACAGGGAAGTGGTTCAATCGTCAATATGGCATCTGCGGTTGGAGTCGTTGCACTGCCTAACATACTCCTCTACACCGCGAGTAAACATGCGGTAGTAGGCTTAACAAAAGCTGCTGCACTCCAATATGCCAAAGCGGGTATTCGCATTAATGGCGTTGCACCAGGGTCAATCAAAACAGAGATGTTTGAAGCATCTACAGATGAAGTCAAAGCTTACTTGGCAGGGCTTCACCCGATCGGACGAGCTGGCACACCGCTTGAAGTTGCCAATGCAGCCCTGTTTTTATCATCTGACATGGCATCGTTCATAACAGGTGAAACGTTGATGGTAGACGGTGGGTTTGTAGCGCAGTAGTCGATCGGCAATGCAAAATATTGCAGCGATCGAATGCGCGATGGCTAGCTTTTGCCTGTTTTGTTGAGCAAATTGCCAATCTTTGAACCATGCTAACAATTACAACACCAACCCTTGAAGCCAAGCGCAAAGGCTTAACGCACAAACGATTACAGCAAGTACTCGGCTATATTCGTACTCACCTTGATTCGGCAGAGCCGACGCTACACGAACGAGATTTGTCACTGACTGAGCTTGCAGAAGCGATCAATGAAGTTAAGTTAGGCAAGAATCTGAAGCAGTAACAGAACTAAGATTGTATCTTCGTCCACAACATCAATTAAGAATGGCTCGTACAAAAATGAGTATTCAGCAATTAATCACGCCTGAAAAGCACGATTTAGGTGGGTTTAGCGTACAGCGCATCTTGCCGAGTAAAACCCTAAAAATGGTTGGCCCTTTCATTTTCTTTGATCACTTAGGCCCAGCTATTCTCCCGGCTGGAAAAGGCGTCGATGTTAGACCCCATCCACACATCAATTTAGCGACGGTTACCTATTTGTTTGAAGGAAGCCTTCTGCATAGAGATAGTCTAGGTACAGTACAAGAGATTTTTCCGGGCGAGGTGAACTGGATGACAGCGGGCAAAGGTATTGTTCATTCTGAGCGATCGCCCGAGAGTTTTAGAGAGAAAGAATCTACTCTTCACGGCATTCAGACCTGGATTGCCCTCCCCGAAATCGCTGAAGAAGTTGAACCCAGCTTTTCACATTATCCGGCGACTGATTTACCGAGGTGGATTCAAACAGGCACCAGCGCGACCTTGATCGCCGGTAGCTACCAATCTCACCAATCACCTGTTAAAACCTACTCTGCTACTCTTTACCTAGCGCTCGTTTTCACAGAGGGTGGTCAATTTCAGCTAGCGCCAACAGAAGGTTTAGAAAGGGCAGTTTATAGCGTCACATCCGGCCTGTTCGTAAATGGAGAGCCGTTAGAGCCATATCGTCTAGCCGTTTTAGCGCCGGATGAATCAGTAGATATCCGGGCGGAGGCTGAGGCAAAAGCAATGATTATCGGCGGGGCACCAGTGGGCGATCGCACAAAGTACTGGAACTTTGTGTCGAGCCGCTCAGCGCGTATTGAGCAGGCAAAGCGAGATTGGCAAGACCGCCGCTTCCCGGCGGTTCCCGGTGAAACTGAATTCATTCCGCTCCCTGATAATTCAGATCGCGGTAGTAGCGCGCCCCCTCTGATCTGACGATGGTTAGGCGTTTTTGCTGAGCGAGAGAACAGCCGCTTAACTCTTACAGCAAGGCTTTCTACTGTTTTGGATCAAGTCTATTTCATTCGCAAAACGCTTGGGAAATGACATGGAAGTTGGAATTGACAGTTTTGCTTGGGTAGAATCTGAAAGAAATTGAGCCTTGGAACTCATTACATTGAATAAGTTGGGCAAGAATCTGAGGCGGCATTCACAAGAAATCTCATTGCCTTAGGCTACCATCCGTTAAGAAAGTTCTGCAACCATTGATCTCTATAAGGAAACCTATAGTTATGTCTGAAAATTCAAAAATTGGCTTAGAAGGACTGCTTCGTCCAGAAGATAGCATCCTGGTACTGATTGACCACCAGCCTTATCAGTTCACCAACTTGAACAGCCATGAACCCACGATGATCATTAACAATGTTATTGGTCTTGCTAAATCGGCAAAAGTGTTCAACGTACCCACAATCCTGACCACAGTCATTGAAGAGAGAGGGGGTTACATCATTAAGGGATTACAGGATGTTTTTCCCGATCAAAAACCGATCAACCGCACTTTCATCAATACTTGGGAAGATCCAAACGTTACAGATGTAGTGAAAAAAAGTGGCCGCAAGCAACTTATACTTGCTGCGCTTTACACCGAGATCTGTCTCGCAATGCCAGCAATCCAGGCGCTGAGTGAGGGTTATGAAGTATTCATAGTTACCGATGCTTCGGGGGGTGTTACTGCGGAAGCTCATGACATGGCGGTTCGCCGGATGGTTCAGGCTGGTGCAGTTCCAATCAACTGGATGGCTGTACTTGCTGAATGGCAACGTGACTGGGCGCGCACAGAAACATCTGCGGGTGTATCAGATATTATTCTTGAGCATGGCGGTGCTAGTGCGGTTGCCCTTGCATGGGAACTTCAACTCCTGGCAACAACCCCTCCAGTGACCTCTGGTGGACATTAATACTTGAGGTTTCCTCGTTCTAAATCAAGGAGGGTTGGCACAGATGGAATTTATGAAAGCAGCCGTATTAACTGCGTTTGGTGATGCTGAGAAGTTTGAGATTCAAACGGTTCCCATGCCAACACTGAAGGCGGATCAGGTGTTGGTCAGAGTTTGTGCAACCTCAATTAACCCGGTCGATTACCAAACTCGTCGTGGTGATTACAAGGAACTGGTTCAATTGCCCGCCATTCTTGGAGTCGATGTTTCAGGGGTGATTGAGGAAATTGGCGAAGCTGTGACTGATTTCAAGGTAGGAGACAACGTATATTACTCGCCGCAGATATTTGGAGAATTCGGTAGCTACGCTCAGTATCATGTGGCTGATGCAGCGATTGTTGCATTGAAGCCTGCAAATCTATCGCACATTGAAGCAGCTTCTTTTCCGCTTGCAGGCGGAACAGCTTGGGATTGTCTAGTGACTAGGGGCAATCTACAAGTTGGTGAAACAGTTCTCATCCATGCGGGTGCGGGTGGAGTGGGTTCGATCGCAGTTCAACTCGCCAAAGCGATAGGGGCATACGTTTTTGCGACGTGTAGTTCTAGAAACCGAGATTTCGTGACAGAACTGGGTGCAGATCGGGTGATTGATTACAAAAATGAAGATTACGTAGAAGTCATTCGTCAAGAAACAAATGGACTGGGTGTGGATTTAGTTCTAGATACAATCGGCAAAGAAACAATTCAGCGTAGTCTAGAAATCATTCGTCCCTTTGGTAGGCTTACAAGTATTGTAGACATTGCAATACCGCAATCGCTTCTTGAAGCATGGGGTAAGAATCTGACGATTCATTTTGTTTTTTCACCCCAGTACCGAGCAAAATTAGAGGCTTTGACAAAACTCATCGAGCGTCATCAGCTTCGCCCAGTGATTGATTCAGTATTTTCTTGGGATCAGGTCGTTCTGGCACATCAGCGTCTAGAGCAGGGAGGAACACGGGGCAAAATTGTGCTGAAGTTTACAGAAAATTAAACCAGCTTTACAGCGTTGGTAATTGCTAAACGGATCGGAGTTTGATTGTGTGCTGAAGGTCAATATTGATTGGGACAGAAGAAACAGGATGATACTGCAAGATAAAGAAGCCTGCTTAACGCAGCATTGTTAAGACGGTGTTCGATCTCTGCATAACAATTGTGATGCAACAGACAAAAACACATCATCAATTTACAACGGAGAAACCTCTCATGCCTTACATTACCGTTGGTCAAGAAAACTCTGCAACCATCGATCTCTACTACGAAGATATTGGGACAGGACAACCGATTGTTCTAATTCATGGATTTCCATTGAACGGACATTCCTGGGAGAAGCAGGTTTTAGTTTTACTGAATGCAGGATATCAAGTAATTACCTACGATCGCCGAGGATTTGGCAACTCCAGTCAGCCCTCATCTGGCTATGACTACGATACCTTCGCCGCCGATTTGAATACACTCATGACCAAGCTTGACTTGCAAAATACCGTGCTGGTCGGTTTTTCAATGGGAACAGGTGAAGTCACACGTTATCTTGGCAAATACGGCTCAGAGCGGGTGCAGAAAGCCGTGCTGATGGCTCCCGTTCCACCGTTTTTGTTAAAGACAGACGACAATCCAGAGGGTGTTGATCAAAGCGTTTTCGATGGCATTATGAAAGCGATCGTTGACGATCGTCCAGCTTATTTCTCTGCCTTTTTCAAAGAGTTCTTCAATGTTGATGTATTGCTTGGCAAGCGGATCAGCAATGAAGCGATTCAAGCCAGTTGGAACGTAGCAGCAGGGGCTTCTGCTAAAGGGACTTTGGACTGTGTACCCTCCTGGCTCACCGATTTCCGCGATGATCTGCCCCGCATTGATGTGCCGACTCTGATCGTTCATGGAGATAGCGATCGCATTTTGCCGCTTGAGTCCACCGCCGCCAGACTCCCGCAGCTGATTAAAAACAGTCAACTGGTTGTCATTCCCGGCGGGCCGCACGCCATCAACTGGACTCACGCCGATCAGATCAATCCCTTGTTGCTGGACTTTCTTGAGCAGAAATAATCAGTAACTCGGCGCATGTCTGAACGTCTCGCCCGCGATAGGGCAAATGTTGTTTTGTACAGGAGTCGAAGCCATGTCACAACAGCTCAAAACAATCACGGATCGTCAGTGCCAAAATGCCCCTGCACAATATAGTGATTTAAAAGCTCTTTTTTTAAATTGCACACTCAATAAAACGCCAGTGTTATCCCACACACAGGGAGTTATCAATATTGCCAAAGCTATTTTCGAGGCTAATGAGGTAACCACTCAAGTCATTCGACCGGTAGATTATGAGATAGCGGCGGGGCTAGGGTTAGATATGTCACAAACCGATGAGTGGCAGACAGATGAATGGCCCCAAATCCAGAAAGAAATTGATGCAACTGACATCTTAGTGCTGTGTACTTCAGTATGGCTGGGTGAAAAAAGTTCTGTTTGTAGTCGAGTTTTAGAGCGAATGTATGGATATACTCATCTTTTGAATGAGAAAGGTCAGTACAGAGATTATGGGAAGGTTGGGGCAACCCTCATTACCGGGAATGAAGATGGTGTGAAACATTGTGCGATGAATATTTTGTTTTCCCTATCGCACATTGGCTATACGATCCCTCCCCAAGCGGATGCAGGCTGGCTAGGCGAAGTAGGCCCTGGGCCTTCCTATTTAGATCCAGGGTCTGGAGGGCCGGAGAACGAATTTACCAATCGCAATACCACCTTTTTAGCTTGGAACTGTATGCATATCGCCAGACTACTCAAAGATAATGGAGGAATTCCTCCTCACGGGAACCAACCTGACGTTTGGGATGCAGGTTGTAAGACAGACTTCAAAAATCCTGAGCATAAACGCTAGCAGGGATAGTTTTCTAAGGCACAAAATTTTTCAACATACCCTATAAAGATCTCGATCTAACCTTTATTGGTTAGTGACCTGCCGGATTTCTGTCCTGTGAAAAAACGCTGTGATTCACCCCGTTGAGTCAGGCTCAAATGACACAGATTTATCTAGTTCTGAGGAGGCAATTCTATGACTGACCCCACTCAAACATCTCGAACCGTTGCCGGAGTAATCAACAGCGTTGAAACAGTCGAAGGGGCTGGATTTCTTGTCCGTCGGCCCTTTCCCAAAAGTAGCTTCTCTGAATTTGACCCGTTTCTCCTCCTCGACGAGTTGGGGCCGATTCATGTAAAGCCGGGTCAGGCAAAAGGTGCCCCCGATCATCCGCACCGAGGCTTTGAAACCGTCAGCTATGTCTTGGCTGGACGGTTAGAACACAAAGATTCTGCGGGGCACGCCGGACTACTAAATCCGGGTGATGTCCAGTGGATGACAGCAGGTGCCGGGGTCGTGCATTCCGAAATGCCGGAGTCAAGGTTTACCCAAACGGGCGGACGGCTCCACAGCATTCAACTCTGGGTCAATCTGCCACAACGAGACAAAATGATGCCGCCCCGCTATCAGGAAATTCCAGTGGCTGACATTCCGGTCGCTCAAACCGAAGATAAGTCTGTGACGGTGCGGGTGATTGCTGGAGAAGCGTTAGGGGCAAAAGCCGTAATTCAGACGCGCACGCCGATAACTTACCTCCACTTCACATTGCAACCAGGGGCAACGATAATCCAGCCTGTACCCAAAGAGTACAACGCCTTTGTCTATATCCTGGAGGGGTCTGGGTTGTTCGGGACAGAGCCAGCGCCTGGTGATGATGGGCAGATGGTACTCTTTTCTCAAGATGGAGAAGATGTGGCGATCGCCAACCCTGCTGATGCTCAGCGTCCTCTAGATCTTCTGCTGATTGCAGGTGTACCCCTTAACGAACCAGTCGTGCGCTACGGGCCATTTGTCATGAACACTGAAGCTGAAATTACCCAGGCGATCGACGACTACCAGGCAGGAAGGATGGGACGGATTCATGCTTAACCCATCTCAATATCAAATGAGTCAACATCAACGCTTGAGTCAGTTACGAATCAAACTACTACATCTGCACAAGCTTTTACTAGAGACTGAGCGTCTTACCTATGAGCAAGTTCGAGGGCACGTTTCTGGAGGTGAATTGCTACAACTGGCGATCGGTCATGAGCAGTTTGCCTGGTTGCATCGACTCTCAGAATTGATTATCCAAATCGATGAGTTGTTTTATGCCGATGAATCTGTTACACCAGAGGCAATTGAAGCGATTGACAGTGACATTCGGACACTGCTCAGTCTCGATGAATCGGGCAATGAGTTTGCCATGAAGTATAACACGGCGCTTCAACGCCACCCCGATGCCGTGTTAGCTCATGCAGATGTCATGATGTTGCTGCCCTCTGACAGTATTTAACCCGCTTAACCACAGTCTGGAATTGCTTCGGGAACAGCTTTTGAGGATCTGCCGGAAGATTGGTTATGTCCAGTCTGTGGCGCGAAGAATGTGAAAAAACTGTGTGATTCACCCCGTTGAGTCAGACTCACACGCTAGGGCGTGTCTGAAAAGTAAACATTGAATGGAGACTTATAGCGATGTCTAAAAATTCAAAAATCGGACTGGAAGGACTGCTTCGTCCAGAAGATAGCATCCTGGTACTGATTGACCACCAGCCTTACCAGTTCACCAACCTGAACAGCCATGAACCTACGATGATCATTAACAATGTGATTGGTCTTGCTAAATCGGCAAAGTTGTTCAACGTACCCACAATCCTGACCACAGTCATTGAAGAGAGAGGGGGTTACATCATCAAGGGACTACAGGATGTTTTTCCCGATCAAAAACCGATCAACCGCACTTTCATCAATACTTGGGAAGATCCAAACGTTACAGATGTAGTGAAGAAAAGTGGCCGCAAACAACTTATACTTGCTGCGCTTTACACCGAGATCTGTCTCGCAATGCCAGCAATCCAGGCGCTGGGTGAGGGTTATGAAGTATTCATCGTTACCGATGCTTCGGGCGGTGTTACTGCGGAAGCTCATGACATGGCGGTTCGCCGGATGGTTCAGGCTGGTGCAGTTCCAATCAACTGGATGGCTGTACTTGCTGAATGGCAACGTGACTGGGCGCGCACAGAAACATCTGCGGGTGTATCAGATATTATTCTTGAGCATGGCGGTGCTAGTGCGGTTGCCCTTGCATGGGAACTTCAACTCCTTGCAACAACCCCTCCAGTGACCTCTGGTGGACATTAATACTTGAGGTTTCCTCTACGGAAGCAACAAGTAAGATAGGAGACAGCATTTTGAAAAAGATAAAATGCTGTCTCCGCCTCAAGCGTTAGTGATTCATCTGTTGTGCCACTATTCTAAGGTCGTACAAATTATCATGCCTGAGAATAGAAGCTTAACTTACAGCCAATTGCAGCAGGCGATTGATTACATTCATGCTCATCTGAATCATGATTTATCCTTGGCCGAACTGGCAAGTGCAGTTAACATCAGCCCGACTTATCTTGCAAGTTTGTTTAAGCGAACGATGGGGATTTCGCCCCATCAGTACGTGATTCAACGGTGCCGTGGAACAGGCAAATTTCTCGTCCAAAATTCACAGATTCTGAACTTGCTCCGATTGTGTAATTGGAAGCCTAAACTTATGCTGATCCAAAAACTAAACAACTGTGAAGAAATTATCGCTGGAGATGGAACTGTTCTGCGCGAACTGCTTCATCCTGACAAACAAGACATCAACTTGCGTTACAGTTTGGCGTATGCGATCTTGCCTGTTGGCAAAACTTCGATTCCCCATTCCCTAAAAACTTCTGAGGTTTATTACATCATTAGCGGTGTTGGCGAAATGTCGATTGACAGTGAAGTTCGTCGCATTGAACCAGGCGATGCGGTTTACATTCCTCCAAATGCAATCCAGTTCCTTCACAACTACGGCGACGAACCTATTGTTTTCGTTTGTCTAGTTGATCCAGCTTGGCGCAAAGAAGACGAAACGATTTATGCACCAGTCTGATTCATGCAAATCTCACTGTTAGGGGATTCAAATTCGCGTTACTGCAATTGTTCTGTGAATTTTGCACAAGCGGCAACGGGGTGATTCGGCGACTACGCCCAGGAGAAGAACGCGCCCCTAATTTCAGATTTCACATCAGCCTCAATCATTCTGTTCACCGTTATCTTCTACCAGGGATACCAAAAAACTATGACCTGCGAACATCTCAACAATCTAACTGTGGAAAACCTGATTTCTAAAGCAGCCTATCCCATATTTCGTTGTGAAGAGTGCATTAAAATAAATAGCCGCTGGGTACACCTCCGGATTTGCCAAACCTGTGGCAAAATGCTGTGCTGCGATTCTTCTAAGCATCAACATGCTCGTCGTCATTATGAAGCAACCAATCATGCAGTGGTTAGTTCGGCTGAATTGGGGGAGCAGTGGTTATGGTGTTTTGCAGATGAACAGGGAAAAGACTATTGATAGCGATTCTGATTTCATCTAGATTTCCTTCTCATTTCTTCAACATGTTCTCCTCATGTGGGTGATTTTCATGGCTGTTTCTAATCAAAGTACTCCCATTGACAGCGTTTGGCCCAGTTTGCCCTTAGCAGATTGGCAGGATACCTATGCAACTCTCCATCTATGGACGCAAATCATCGGTAAAATCCGGTTGGCACTGGCACCTAAACTCAATCACTGGTGGCAATCTACTCTTTATGTCACACCGCGTGGACTAACAACCGCTTCAATCCCTTGCGGAACTCGTAACTTTCAAATTAGCTTTGATTTTCTCGACCATCAACTACAAATCGACACTAGCGACGGTATTACTAAAAGAATTGCACTAGCTCCTCGCTCTGTGGCAGATTTTTACCAAATGGTGCTAACTACATTGAGCGACATCGGCATCGAAGTCCAAATCTGGACAATGCCGCAAGAAGTGTCAGAACCAATCCCGTTCGATCAAGACTATCAACACGCAGCTTATGATCCGGAATATGCACAACGTTTCTGGCGAATTCTTGTGCAAGTCGATCGGGTCATGACCTTATTCCGTTCCCAGTTTATTGGTAAATCAAGTCCTGCACATTTTTTTTGGGGCAGCTTCGACCTCGCTGTAACTCGTTTCTCCGGTCGTCGTGCGCCAGAACATCCCGGTGGGGTTCCGAATATGGCAGATTGGGTCACGCGCGAAGCCTATTCACACGAAGTTAGTAGTTGTGGCTTTTGGCCAGGGGGTGGGTCAGTTGTGGAGCCTGTTTTTTACGCTTACGCTTACCCTGCGCCGGAAGGGTTTCGAGATTACCCAATCCAACCCAGAGAAGCTTTTTACAGCTCAGAAATGCAAGAGTTTATCCTACCCTATGAAGCCGTGAGACAAGCTGATGATCCAGATGCAATGCTCCTCGCCTTTTTCCAAAGCACCTATGAAGCAGCAGCCAATTTAGGACATTGGGATCGAGTTGCGCTAGAGCATTACTCAAAGTTGAGTGTTGGAACTGACTAAACTCCAAGTTGGCTAAAACAAAGACAACTTGAATAGAGGAGAAATTCAAATGTCAGACAAAAATAAAGCCATCTTAGAAGAGGCAAACGTGGCGATCGCCTACAAGGTGTTCAAACGCGACTAGGCATCCGAACCCGTTTTTCAGGGCCATCAGAAGGGTCTTCGGTGATATCGTCAGTTCGTTGCTGAAGGTCAATTTTGATTGAAATAGGAGAAACAGAATGATACTGCAAGATAAAGTGGCGTTAGTGACAGGAGGCTCATCGGGAATTGGCAGAGCAACCGCGATCGCATTCGGTGCTGCTGGAGCCAAAGTGGTCTTCTCGGACATACGCGGTGTAGAAGCGGAAGAAACTGCTGATTTGATTCGCGAGACTGGGGCGGAATGCTTGTTCGTGAAATCAGATGTATCGAGTGAGGCGGATGTCCGGGAATTGGTGCAGAAAGCGATCGCGACCTACGGCAGACTCGATTGTGCCTTTAACAATGCTGGCATTGATCTTGCTGTTAAACCACTGCACGAACAATCGATTGAGGATTTTGACAAGATCATGTCGATCAATGCGCGAGGAGTATTTCTGTGCATGAAATATGAAATTCAACAGATGCTCACCCAGGGCGCAGGCGCGATCGTGAACAATTCGTCCACCAATGGTCTTGTTGCACTGCCGGGAATTTCTCCCTACGTTGCCAGCAAACACGCGGTGATGGGGCTGACACGCACTGCCGCACTTGACTATGCCAAACAGGGCATTCGGATTAATGCTGTTAATCCTGGTCCCATTGCGACTGATCTAATGGCTCGTAGCGCTGACCAGATAGGCTTAACGTTCGATGATCTTGGGTCTATGGTTCCGATCGGTCGGATCGGTCAGGCAACAGAAATTGCTCAAGCGGTGGTATTTCTCTGCTCTGATGCTGCCAGCTATATTACAGGACAACCTTTAGCGATCGATGGTGGGTATATGTTGCGGCTCGCAAACATAAACGCTCCGGCTTGCAAACAAGAAAATTGTTGGCTCACATTAATTGCAAACAGAAAAAGACTTCGGCTCACATTAATTGCAAACAGACTCATTATTATTTACA